>ERZ1673738.682-NODE-682-length-58459-cov-32.931409_pt1 | contig 58459 bp, 52 predicted proteins | sample MGYA00580198_ERZ1673738 | MGnify/ENA primary metagenome ERZ1673738 (study PRJEB41218, sample SAMN15661784) | gut metagenome | host: Homo sapiens | place: Canada: London | collected 2015-08-20/2019-03-30 | study: EMG produced TPA metagenomics assembly of... | reverse complement strand
AGCGAATAAATGTCAAAAGGCGTGCGGTAGATTTGGCGCTTTTTGACAAACGGAAAACGGACTGCAACGGAGAGAAACAAATGATGAATTGGAAAAATGAACTCGGGGTGATTCGTCCCGAACTCGGTGCCCGCGTTAAGGCGTTCTTTACCGAGCGAGTGGGCGGCGTTTCTTCCGGTCCTTGGGGCGGTATCGACGGCATCATGGGCTTGAACGTTGGAAGCCGCGTGGGTGACAACAGCGGCTGCGTGCGTATGAATCGCTCGATCGTGGCTGATTTGTGCCCGGCGGAACCTCGCTGGATGACGCAGGTGCACGGCATTGCCGTGGTAAACGCCGAAGAGGTGACGGACGAATCTGTACAGGCCGATGCGCAGATCACAACGCAGCCGGGGACGGTTTGTGTGGTGCAGGTAGCCGACTGCTTGCCGGTGTTGCTTGCCGACGCCGAAGGTCGCGTGGTGGGCGCCGTGCATGCCGGCTGGAAGAGTCTGGCCGGCGGAGTAATCGAAGCTGCCGTCGAAGCCATGCGAGCCAAGGTTTCCGACTGCAAGCTCAAAGCTTGGCTCGGGCCGCGCATCGGTTTTGACGACTTTGAAGTCGGCTCTGAAGTGGCCGAGGTGTTCCGCACCAAGTACCCTGATGTTGCCGGAGGCATCAAGGCCAAAGACGCAAAATTTTGTGTGGATCTGGCCGCATACGCCAAGGCTGCCTTAAACAAGGTCGGTGTTGAAGACATTGAGGACTGCGGTCTTTCAACCTTTGCCGATGCTGAACGCTTCTACAGCTATCGCCGCGACGGCGAACAGACCGGACGACACGCTGCAGTCATCTGGATCGAACAGTAAGGAACAACAATGGCAGGAATGCAAAAAGGACGAATCGGCCGCGTTGGCTTTGTTAGCTTGGGTTGCCCGAAGGCGTTGGTGGACACCGAGCGCATCGTCACGGAACTTCGCGCCGAAGGCTACATCATCGCCGCCGACTACAAAGAGGCCGATCTGGTGATCGTCAACACCTGCGCCTTTATTGACGCGGCGGTGGCCGAAAGCTTGGAAGCCATCACGGAAGCTCTGCGGGAAAACGGACGCGTGATCGTGACCGGCTGCTTGGGCGGCAAGAAGAACGCCAACGGCGAAAGCTGGCTTATGGATCGCGTGCCGAAGGTGCTCGGCATTACGGGTCCCGACAGCTTGGAAGAGACGCTTGCGTTGGTGCACGCGCATCTGCCGCGTCCGCATGAACCCTTTGACGATCTTGTGCCGGCAGCCGGTTTGAAGCTAACGCCTGCGCATTACGCCTATCTGAAGATTAGTGAAGGCTGCTCGCACCACTGCACGTTCTGCATCATTCCGGACCTTCGTGGCGATTTGGTGAGCCGTCCTATCGGCGATGTGCTGCGCGAGGCCGAAAACCTGGTCAAGGGCGGCGTCAAGGAACTTTTGGTGATCAGCCAGGATACGGCGGCTTACGGTTTGGACGTGAAGTATCGCACCGGCTTTGCGGGCGGTCGCCCTGTCAAGACACGACTGCTCGAGCTAGCTCGTGAACTCGGCAAGCTCGACGCCTGGGTACGCCTTCATTACGTGTATCCGTATCCTTCAACCGACGCCGTTGTGGAATTGATGGCCGAGGGGTTGATCCTGCCGTACCTGGATGTGCCGTTTCAGCATGCGCATCCCCGCGTGCTAAAGGCGATGAAGCGCCCTGCAAGTGCCGAAAAAAATCTTGAGCGCATTGCGGCTTGGCGTGCGGTGTGCCCCGACATCACAATCCGATCGACCTTCATCACGGGCTTTCCAGGCGAGACGGAAGAAGAGTTCGAGTATCTGCTCGACTTCCTGCGCGAAGCACGCCTCGATCGAGTCGGCTGCTTTGCCTACAGTCCCGTGGAAGGCGCGCAGGCCAATGCATTGCCAGGACAACTGCCCGATGAGGTGAGAGAAGAACGCCGCCGTCGTTTTATGGAAGTGCAGGCCGAGATTTCGGCCGAAATCCTTCGACAGAAAGTGGGAACGGTCAAACGCGTCATCATTGACGAGCCGGAAGACGAAGACGGCGTGGCGGTCGGCCGCACGACGGCCGATGCGCCCGACATTGACGGCGTGGTGTATGTCACGACCGATGCGCACCTTAATCCGGGGGACTTTGTCGATGTTCGCATTACCGACAGCCGCGAGCATGACCTGATTGGACGACAAGTGACTTCGGAGTAGGTTACTTACGCAAAAGGGCAGGTCAATTGTGTCTCAAGAAGGTAAAAATTGGCCTGATTGATCAGGATTAATAAAGAGGTTATAGGTAATTACCCTAGAGGATAAAACCGCGGAGGACAAAAAGTCTTCTGCGGTTTTTGTTGTTAATTCTGTCTTAAGGCTTATTTCATGCGGCTTTTAAGACAGCCATAAGAATTGGGAAGAAGAAGCGACTGAAACGGTAGGCCAATTTGTTGGGAAAGATGCTGAATTGACAGCTTTTTTTTCTGTGAGAAAATCCGTCAAGCGACTTTTACGTACGGAAGCGGCCCCAAGCGCATTCCGAACCCCAACCAAGTATGCAAAGTCGCGATAAGGAGAGACGAGATGACAAAGCACAATTTCGTTCAGGCCTGCGTAGCACTTGCAGTGGCAGTGGCTTTTGCTCCTGCCGTTAACGCGGCTCCTGAAAAAGTTGACACGAAGACTTGCGTGGCCTGCCACAGCAATATCGGTGGCTTCCATAAGTCCGGTGCTCACAAGAAGGTTTCCTGCACGAGCTGCCACTCCGGCCTTACCAAGCACGTGAGTGCTCCGAGCAAGGATACGCGTCCGGTGACGAGCATGGATCCCAAGACCTGCGGTTCCTGCCATCCCGCGCAGTTCAATTCCATGTACAAGATCAACGAAGAACGTATTCCGCGCTTCTCCAAGAAGAACAGCGCCAGCGTTGCTCCGAACCCGTTCTTCGACCGCGCCCTGGGTGCCCACGGCTTCACGAAGGAACACGATCTGCCCCGCAGCCACGCGTTTGCCGCACTTGACCAGTATCTGTGCGATCGCGCCTTCGGCGGCCGCTTCGAACCGAAGGAAGGCTGGATGTACCTCGGTCAGGGCGACGGTGCCTTCCGCGTGTGGGACGTCATCAACGACAAGTATCCTGAAGACAATGCGCAGAAGCCGCGTCGTGCCGGTACGGCCGCTGCAGGCAACCCGGTTTGCTGGACCTGCAAGTCGACCGACCTGATGCTCGATTGGGCATACCTCGGCGAAAAGCATCCCGAAGCCAAGTTCTCGCGTCAGTCCAATGTTGTTGATGTGATGAGCAACATCAACCATGCCTTGAACTGCAACTTCTGCCACGATCCGCATAGCGCCAAGCCGCGTATCGTTCGTGATGGTCTGATTCAGGCTCTGACCCGTACGGATATCCCGAGCCTGTACAGCGAGGATCCGAAGGCCACCAAGATCAACGTGATTGACATGGGCGTTCGCGGCTTTACCCGCAAGATCGCCACGATGGAAAAGGCCGACAGCAAGCTGATGTGCGCTCAGTGCCACGTCGAATACAATTGCAACCCGGGCTTTGATCCGAAGACCGGCAAGGCGATCGGCATGAACGATGTTCGCACGAACCTCTTCCCGTTCGTTGACGTCACGAAGATTGACGACTTCTATGCCAAAGTTGGTTTCAAGGACTTCAAGCACAACGTGACCGGTGCCGCTCTCACCAAGATGCAGCACCCTGACGTTGAAACGTACTGGAACTCCACGCACGATAAGGCCGGCGTTGGCTGTGCAGACTGCCACATGCCCAAGATGAAGGATAAGAAGACCGGCAAGGTTTACACCAGCCACTGGTCGACGACTCCGCGTCACTATATGAAGCAGACCTGCCTGCAGTGCCACAAGGACAAGACCGAGAAGCAGCTCAACCGCGTGATTGACGGTATGAAGGGCTACTACGACGGTAAGCTCCGCGAAGCTGAAAGCCGCATGACCGACATGTTCAACGCCTTTGACCTTGCTCTGGCAATGGGCGTTAGCGACGAAGTGCTCAACCAGGCTCGCGAACTTCACTCCGTTGCTCACACCAATTGGGAATGGTGGACGGCTGTGAACGGTGCATGGTTCCACAATCCGCAGGCCGCTCAGCTCTCGCTTGCCAAGTCTGCTGACGCAGCCCAGAAGGCTACGAAGATTCTGCGCGACGCTATTGCCGCAAAGAACAAGAAGTAATCCGCTTCCGTAGTTAGAACTAAAAGGGGTGCCCCGATTCTTCGAGGCGCCCTTTTTTCAACGTAAAATCGGGCACATGACTTTTGAAACGATTTTCTGGATTGTTGCCGCAATCTTGAGCGCCGTGGCGGTATTTGCTGTGCTCTGGGCGCTGATGCGCAAGGCGCCGGACGAAGACGGCAGCCTCACGCAGGAGCTTTCTCGAGAAGCGCTTGCAGAACAGTTGCGCGTGCTGGATGAAGAACGCGCGGCAGGACTTGTCACCGATTCTATTTACGAGTCGAGTGTTACTGACGTTCAGCGCCGTGCGCTCGAAGAACTGGCGATTGACGAAAAGCATGTCAAACGCACTCCGCCGCTAGGTAAAGCCTTTGCCGTCGGCTTGGCTGTTGTAGTAGCCGGCAGCGCGTTTGCGCTCTACAAAGGTCTGGGATCGCCTTCACTCATTAACTTTGTCTCCGAACCTCCCAAACAGGGCATCATGCAGGCCGACGGAACGCTCGGCAGTACTGAAGGGCTCTACGACGAAGCTTCGCTTGGTGCCTACCTCAAGGACAACGGCAAGGATGAACGCGCATGGGTGCTCTATGCGCGTCTGAAGGTGCACAAGCAGGCCTGGAAGGAAGCCGCCGACGCTTACAAAAAGGCGGTTGATCTCAATGGATTTGTAGCCAAGGACGCTAACGTTTTGGTTGAGTATGCAGCGGCCCTGATTAGTCAGGAAACAAAAGAGACTTACGTTCAGAGTCTGGCGGTGCTTGATCAGGCGCTTGCAATCGACAGCAAGCTCTTGTCCGCACGAGAACTCTATGCCATCAGTTCTCTAGAGTTGGGTTACTGGACACAGGCTCGAGAAAGCATCGAGTTTCTGTTATCTCAGATGTCGATGGACGATCCGGTCTATGAGCGTCTGGCTCAAACCGGTGCTTATGCGGCAGAACAGGAACGGCTCGAAGCACAGGGCAAAAAATTAGAAAAGAAACCATGATGCAAAAACGCCCGATTTCGGGCGTTTTGCTTATCTTCGGCGGCTACTTTGCTGTCGGGTGGCGCTGCCGTTTGGTGATGACGCTTGCCGTGCAGCCTGCGGCCAGGATTAAAAGCATGCCGACGAGAGCAACCGGTGGCAGCGCTTCTTTGAAAAAGACCACGCTGATGATTTCGGCGAAGGGGATGACAGCAAATTGAAAGCACGCCGTGAGCATCATGTTGCCGTAGGCGAATGCGCGCGTCATGGCCACTTGTGCGAGCACTGCCGTGATGCCTACGCCGAGCAATCCCTGCCAGACATCCATGCCGTGCATCTTTAGCCCTCCTTCGAGGATATAGCAACCGACCAAGCCCCAGATTGTACCGACAAGCGAGAAGTAGAACACGATTCGAAGCGAAGGCTCACGCAGACGTCCGAGCTGGGCGATTTGAAAGAAGATGAAGGGCCCCAGGGCGCCCGCAAAAAGCCCCAACAGGGCGTAAGGAAGCTCGTCGGAAGCAATTGAAGGCTGAAGAATCAAACAGACACCGATAAAACCCACGCAGATGGCTGCGGCTAACGACCAAGGAGCTTTCTGGTGATGCATGAGAGCCGTGACCACAAAGGTGGCGGCAATAAAGAGCGGAGCCGTGTAATTAAGCGTGACGGCGGTACCCAGCGGTAAATGCCCCATCGTAAAGAACCAGATGGTGAAAGCCAGTGTCCCCAGTACGGAACGTTTGATGTGGCCGAAGAGATATTTGGTGTGCGGCGTTTGTCCTTGGATGAACATCACCGTCGAGATAAAGGCCAAGCCAATCAGTGAGCGGTAGAACACGATCTCAAACGTGCCGACTTCGGCAGCGGAAATCTTGACAAGTGAACTCATGGTCGCAAATAAAAGCGAAGCCACAAGCATCCAGCACGATTGGAGCATGGTCTCGGAGGCGTGTTAACAAGGATTTTGACGGAAGTCCGCAAAAGAGACTCTTGTCCGATTATATGCCCGAGATGAGGTCGAAATTTTGGCAAAACTCGGATGTACAAAACCCGCCTCAGCGAACTGAAGCGGGTTTGAACTAATCAGTAAATCTCAAGAAGAGATCAGATTAGAAGCGGTGACGCAGGCCGACATACAGAGTGTATGCGGAGGGGTCGGCATCAACACCGGCAGAGTCGCCACTACCGACTTCAACCTGATCCTGCATATAGGAAGCAACGGCATAAACGTCGGTACGCTTGCTAAACGGGTAGTCGTAGCCGACGCTAACGACGTAACGCTTGAAGTCAAACGTTTCGCCGCCGTGGAAATCTTCGAAACTATCAGCCTGCTCAGCATCAAGGTAACCGACACCAAACATTGCTTTGCCACCAGCCAGAGGAGCGTCGCCGGTCAGGCTGATCGCATAGCCCTTAACCTTGTCGTTAGCTCCAATCGCGTCATTGTCATTGGCCATTTTGATGTCATTGATAACACCACCAAACTTCGTTGCGTTGACTTCGTCAAAGTACTGGGCACCGAGGTAGACCTTGACAACTTCGAAATCATAGCTACCACCCAACGTAACGGACAGGCTGTCGTCAATGCTATCAGCGTGAGCAACTTCGGGACCAAAGGTTGCGTAGTTGATAGAGTCAACAGCTAAGTAGGCAGCAAACGGACCGTTCTTATAGGTTGCGCCGATGGCGTAGTAACGATCACTGGAGGACTCGTTTTCTTCGCTGTTATTGTCGGTAATGCTGTTGCCCATGCCGTACTGAGCGTAGACCTTGAAACCGGCAAACTCAGGAGTCTGGTAAGCAACCATGTTATCCCACACACCGGCTGTGGCCATGATATTGCCCACTTGTGCAGAGTATCCACCCCAATCGGAAGTGCCAAAGGCATTAATCATGCCGACCGTAGCCCAGGAAGACTGACCGTTGTTGATAGAACCGATACGGCCCATGGCGAGCTTACCAAAACCGCCCTGAAGGAAGAGACTCGATTCACGATCGAACATCACGCCCTTTTCAGCACCGTTATCCGAAGTGAAACCGTCTTCGAGAACGAAGCCGACCGTCAGGCCATTGCCGAGCTCTTCAGTGCCCTTGAGACCCCAACGGGAGCCGGAAGCCTGACCCGACTTCATTTCAAAGGAATCAGTGTCTTCACCAAGACCGTCAGCGTCAACGTGGTTGTAACCAATACCCGTATCGACGATACCGTAAAGCTGAACGTCAGCAGCGAGAGCGGAACCGGCAAAAGCGCCGAGAACTGCAACAGCAGCCAAAGTCTTTTTCATGATTTATCTCCTACTCATGCAGACCTCTGCATGAGATAAAGTTTTTGCAAAAACCGCCGGACTGGAACATGAGCTATGGACTCTTGCAAAGACATAGCTCAAATCCGGCGGAGTCCTTGCAGGACGGAGACGATCATGGCACTTGCCTCTTTTGAGAGACAAGAAAACAGTGAAAGAAAGTAGTCTCGGGGGAGGGGTAACCCTAGGATAAATTACAACACAATGCGTTGACAAGATGATTTTCAGAAATGAGAAACCCGCTCCGGAAAACCGAAGCGGGTCTGGATCAATCAGTGAATCTCAGGAAGAGATCAGATTGTCAGAAGCGGTGACGAAGACCGACGTAAACGGTGTAGGCGGAAGGATCCCATTCGTCAGTACCCTTGTCCGTTTTTGTATCAGTCTGATCTTGCATGTAGGAGGCGACGCCGTAGACGTCCGTGCGTTTACTGAACGGGTAGGAGTAGCCGACGCTGACAACATAGCGTTGGATGTCAAAGTCTCGTAGGCCTCGTGTGTTCTGAGATAATGCTCGGTCCATACTATCAGCCGCATCAGCGTCCAAATAGCCGACACCGAACATAGCCTTGCCTCCGCCGAGCGGAGCATCACCTGTCAAACTGATGCCGTAGCCTTTGATCTTGGCAATTTCGTTAATGGGGGTGATGAGGCCGTCAATCGTTTCACCATCACCAGCCTTGTTGAAGACGCCGCCGGTCGAGGCTAGGCGTACTTCATCAAAATACTGAGCGCCGAGGTAGATCTTGACGACATTGAAGTCGTAGCTGCCGCCTAAAGTAATAGTCAGACTGTCGTCAATGTCGTCCCCATTGTTGGGATACTCGCCAGTACCGAACTTGGCCGTCTTATAGTTAATGGAGTCGACGGCAAGGTAACCGGCAAACGGGCCGTTGTTGTAGGTGACGCCAAGAGAATAGAAGCGATCGCTCGAGGACTCGTTTTCGTTGTCGTTAGAACCCATGCCGTATTTGGCGAACAACTTGAAACCGGCAAAGTCCGGAGTTTCGTAGGCAATCATGTTGTCCCATTGACCTGCGAGCGAGAAGACGTTCGATGCTTGAGCGGTGAAGTCGCCGTATGAAGTTCCGAAGGCGTTGATCATGCCGACTTTGGACCAGGAGGATTGGCCGCTGTTGAGGGCTCCCATGCGACCCAGAGCGATCTTGCCGAAATTGGCCTGCAGGAACAGACTCGACTCACGTTGAACATGACGCCGGTGGAATCTTCCGAACCGGTGTCCGAGTCAAAGCCGTCCTCAAGAATAAAACCTACGGTCAGACCGTTGCCTAGCTCTTCCGTACCTTTGAGGCCCCACCGAGAACCGGAGCCAACGCCGGACTTCATTTCAAACGAGTCAACATTATCGACACCGGAAGTGTCCAGATTAATGTGGTTGTATCCGACACCGGTATCAAGGATGCCGTAGAGCTGAACTTCTGCCGCAAGAGCGGAACCAGCAAAGGCGCCGAGAACGGCGAGAGCAGCCAAAGTTTTTTTCATTTGCTGCACTCACAGAACCACGCAACGAGAGCGGCTCGGCACGCGCGCAGTGCCGATGACATCGGCTTAGAAGTGGGCTGTTTGAATGAATCAATGATCGCAGTCGAGAAGGGTTTGGACAAGAAAAGTGTGTAATAAGCCTGAGCGGTCGGGTTTACCCTAGTTTGATTTGCAACATTTTGGTCCGGATTTGAACAGTCTCGCTGGTTGAAAGGAGCGGGCTTTTGGCGAGTCAGAAAGAGAAGTGAGTGGCGGACTAAAGTCGGAGGCAGCTTCGGTAGGCCAATGAGAGGAAAAAAGATGGAAATTGGTCTAAACAAGGGAGCCTTAAGGCAGGCAAGATAGATTGACGAACAACGATACAATTGTTCGCTTAATCAAACTTTGAGAAAGAAACTCATTTATGAAGGGTGCTCAACAGCAAGAAAACCCGCGCTTGCAAAGAATCAAGTCGGGGCCTTTAAAGCGCGAAGCCGATACGGTGCTTGCCATGGTGCGCATCTATTGTCATGCGCATCACGGCACCAAGGGGGATGAATTGTGTCCCGACTGTCAGGAACTTGCTGACTATGCCTTTAAACGCCTTTCCTGTTGTCCCTTCAAGGAAGAAAAGCCGGTATGCGCCAAATGCAAGGTCCATTGCTACAAGCCTGCGTACCGAGAAAAGATTTCCGAAGTGATGCGCTTTGCCGGTCCTCGGGTCATGTTCAAGCATCCGATTCTTTCTCTGGAGCATCTTTGGAAGTCGCTCACGGTGACACCGCCTGAAAAGCCGCGCGGAAAACCGAAAAAAGTCACTCCGATTCGAGAGGTTCCGACTGCCGACAATGCTGCAACAAAAGGAGATCGGCCGTGATTCGTTTGGCTCTGATTTTCCCGGTGCTGTGTTTTGTTCTCTTCGGCGCGCATCTGCTTTTCCATGGGTGGGGGTTGGAAATTGCGCTTCTGCCTTTGATTCCGGTCGTACTTTTGTTCGTCCGTCACCGCTATTGCGCTGTCATTTGCGGCATGTTGCTCGTTTGTGCGGGCTTTGAGTGGCTCTACACGGCAATTGATCTGGCCTTGACGCGGCAGGCCTACGGGATGCCCTGGGTGCGTGCAACGGTCATTATCGGCACGTGTGCCGCCGTGACTTGGCTTGCGGGAGCCATGCTCTTTTGGCGTAAATTTGACAATTTCTACAACCGAGTGCGATGAACCAGAAAAAGAGAGGTGGCAGAAACAAGAAACGGCGTCTCGGAATAATTTCCTTGACGCCGTCCCTTAAGGTCGGTCAGCTGGTCTTACTTTCTGGAGCCGTCGGTTGCAAAGACATTGTTAAGTGCCTCAAGCACAATGCCGGCCAAAGCATTTTTGCTCTTTTCAACTAAGCTGAACTTGCCGTCCTTGTAAACAAGGTTCGAGAGCGAGATGTCCGAAGAGGCGATTTCCGCCGCCTTCTGAGCGCGCTCGGCCGTGTTTTTATGTCCGGTCAAAGCTGCGATGGCACCGATCAGACCCGCGGCCTTGCTGACGTTCTTGGTAACCTGCTTGGCCGGTTCCTTGACAGTAAGGTTTTTTACGGCGATGTTGACGGGGTCAAGACTTTGCAGATCCACGCCGGTGGCCTTGGCCTGCGTCCAGGTCATCAGCGTCTTGCCTGCGGCATTTTTGGCTTCCAGATTCGAGACGGCCAAATCGCCGTTCCACTTGAGCGCCAGTTTCTTGTCGGACTTCAGATCAACCTTGCCGTTGACGTCGGCTGTGCCCTTGGTGAGCTGAGCGCCCGCAAGAGCCTTGATCCACGGATTGAAAGTGGCAAAGTGCAGATTCTTCACGTCGGTGGTGGCGTTGACAGCCAGCGGCAGAATCGAGAGCTTGCCCGCAGAGGAGAGCTTTCCTTGCGCAACGTTGGCGCTGGCTGAGTAGGTGCCGGTCTTGCCCTTGTCCGAGGAGAATCCCTTGGCGTCGAGATTGATCGCAGAAACGGAAAGCGTGGCCGCAGGCTTGAGGCTGGTATCCGTGACTTGCACCGAGCCGTTGCTGATCTGAGCCGAGCCGACGGACCACTTCCAGGCTGCGCCGGAAGATGCTTCGGATGTTGAAGAGGCAGGGCCGGAGGTCTTGGCCGGCGTTGACTTTGCCTGCGAAGCGATTGCAAGCTTGATCGAGGGCTGCACGATCTTGACGCTGTTGACTTCGGCCTTTTGCGCCGAAACGTCAACATTCTTGAGGTCAATTGAAGCGGACTTGACACTCACGAACGGTTTGTTCTTGGCATCGCGAACGTCAAGGTCGCTGGCCGAAGCTGTGCCGCTTACCTTGATGCCGGAGACGCCGGACTTGGGCATGTCGAAGGACACATGCAAGTCGCACGAGGCCGAAGCCTTTTCGACGGCTACGGGCAGAGTGACGGGCGCGGCCTTGAGGAGCTTGGCAATGTTGAGTTTGTCGATTTTCACGGCCATCGTTGCCGTTTCGCCCTTGAGCGTGCCTTCGGCGTTAATCGGCGTACCGTCAATCTTGAGAGAAAGCTTGGGGGTGATGGAAGCCTTGCTCGAAGAGGGCAGCGTTGACAAGATGGGAAGTGCGAAATCAATGTCGGTGATCTTGACGTCGGCGCCATTTTGAGCATTCTTCAGCCTTACGCTGCTGTTGGTGACGCGTACGTTGGCAAGTGAGAAGGCTGGAAGCCCGGAAGAGGTCGAAGCGTCGACGGGCGCTTTTTCGACGGCTTCTTTGGCTTCCTTGTTGTTGGCCTCATTGGCGGTTAGGTGCATGTTGAAGCCGTCAACCGTGATGGATTCAACGATCGGAGCCATTTCGGTGAGCGTGCTGCCGCTCAGATCGGCCGACAGATGCTTAAGGGTAAGAAGATTGTTCTTCGGTGCGTTGGCTGACTTGATCGCCAGGTCGTTGATTTCAAGCGACCAGTTCCAGGGGTTGAACGAAACGTCGCCGACGGTGGCGTCCCGACCGCCCAGGGCATCTGGCACAACGTTCGAAACCGCCCAGCGCACGCCCGCGGGTACACCGATATAGCCCGCTGCGGCATACAGACCCACGAGAATGACAACGCCCGCGACAGGCTTGAGGACTTTTGATCCGGCCATAGCAATTCCTTTCGAGTACGAAAAGGCGGCCGCCGCTTTATGCAGCGGCCCGACCTATAGCACTACTTTATAGGACTGCCGGAATAAAAAAGCGTTAAAACGAAATGAATTTTTGCAAAAAGGAATTAACGCTGAGCCAGCACGATCAGACGGGTGCTTTCGGGAGTGAATTCCGTAAAGCCCTGACCGTAGAAGTCCACGAGCTTGAGGCCTGCAGCCGCCAGCATTGAACGGTATTCGTCGCACGTGTAAACGCGGACGCTTGCCGACACCGGACCGCGGAACTGCGTGGCAGGGAAGATGACGGTAGCGCGCTTGGATTCAGCGTCCCACGTCTCGCAAACCTGTTCGCCGGAAGCGATTATGCGGGTGGCCTCACCGGCCAGAACACGCGAAGGATTAGCCACTTCAATGAGAAGACGTCCGCCTTCGACCAGGCTCTTGGCAAATCGGGCGAGCAAATCGGCGTTGTCTTTGTCCGAGAAGTAGCCGAAGGAACTTGCCCAATTGATGATGAGATCCATCTGTTCGGGGAACTGTGCCGTGCGCATGTCATCGGTTTTGAATTCGCCGGCAAGCCCAGCTCGGGAAAATTTGTTTTTGGCGGCGCTCACGAAGTGAGAATTGAAATCGATGCCGCTGACGTTGGCGCCAAGGCGCGCCAGCGGAAAGCTCAGATCGGCCTTGCCGCAGGGGCATTCGAACACACGCACGCCGGCTTTGAGCTCGAGCTTTTCCCAAATGGCTTGTGCATCGGCACGGCTGGCGGCGGGATCGCGGAGCCATTTTTCTTCGGGAACGTGACGGAACCATTCGGTAAGCGTATTAGACATCGAAAATTTCCTTTGTAAGCAATTCGGGCGCGAGACGCCCGCAAAAAATTCTCAACCTTTCGATTGTACCGCCCGCAGGCGACAGTGTCGGAACATTCGACGGCCGTATTGAAGTCAAGCGAGTGCGGCATGGGCATAATGCACACGGTGTTTGTCGTTTTTAAAGTGATGTTCTATGGCGCTCGGTTTTCTATACGGTGTCTTGGCCTGCATGATCTGGGGCTTCGTGTACCTGGTGCCGGAAGTTCTGCCCGGATATCCGCCGGAACTGATGGCTGCCGGGCGCTTTGTGAGTTTCGGTCTGGTGGCCGTGCCGCTGGCGTGGATGGAGCGGCGGGAGTTTGCACACTACACCGTCAAAGACTGGATTGATGTCTCAAAGCTCGGCGTGATCGGAAATATCGCTTATTACTGGTGTCTTATTGAGTGCATTCAAAACGCGGGGGTTCCTGTGGCCGGGATGGCGATGTCGGCCGTGCCTGTTCTGGTTGCGGCCGTATCCAACATTCGCGACAAGAAGAAGGGGACGGCTCTGGCATGGTCGCGCCTGGTGCCGGGACTGACGCTGATCGTCTGCGGCTTTGCGCTGGCGAGCATGACGGAGTTTGAAATGGTGGTGCAGGCTTCGGCCGACGGCGGCCTGAAGTTCTGGTACGGCGTCATGATGGCTGTTGCCGCTTTGCTGATATGGACGTGGTATCCGATTCGAAACGCCGATTGGCTGCTGGCCCATCCCGACCGTTCTCCGCGCGCTTGGTCCACAGCTCAGGGACTGACGACGTTTCCCTTTGCCGTCGTGATGTATTTCTTCTTTTGGGGGCTCGAGCCCGATGCAACGCCGCTGCTTGGATATGACCCAGCGTGGTTTGTGTTTGTCATGGTGTTCAGCGGACTGATGGGATCCTGGGTCGGCATTGTCTTCTGGAACGCAATGAGTCAGCGCTTGCCGACGGCCTTGGCAGGTCAAATGATTGTTTTTGAGACGATCTTTGCAGTGACATACGCACATGTGTTGCGCATGCAGTGGCCTGAGTGGAACATGCTTGCCGGCATGGCGCTTTTGTTGAGCGGCGTGATGCTTTCGCTGAAGGTTTTTCAGACAGCCAAGGCTCAGCGTCGGTCAGAATCGGTCTGACAGCGGGAAAACCACCACAACAAATTAACTTTTGCGTTAGTGCTTCTTTGCTCATAATTGCAGGAAGCAAAAATAACTGCGCACGATTGGAATATTCATGTTCACCACTTCTGACAATGGCGACGAACCTGTCCGACTGGCCGTCATCGGCGCGGGTACCTGGGGTTCAGTGCTTGCCCATATTGCGGCGCCCTGCGCTCAGGTTTCGCTTTATTCGGCCACGGGGAAAAATGTTCAGGCGCTGCAGCAGGATCGGCGTCATCCGAAGCTGCCCGGATTCATTCTCGATCCGAGGGTTGAGGTGAAATCGACGATGGGCGAAGAGCTTCGAGAAGCTTCGGCCGTCATTTTGGTGGTGGCATCCCGCTACGTACGCGACATGGCCCGCCAGATCGCTTCGCTGATTCAACCTGATGCCGTCGTGTGCATTGCCGCCAAAGGTCTCGAGCAGGGAAGTGCCAAGACGCTTTCCGAGGTCGTGGCCGAAGAGCTTCCTGAAGCGGACATTTGCGTTTTGAGCGGTGGTTCGCATGCCGAGGAAGTCGCGACTAATCTGCCGTTTGGCATCAGTTTGGCCGGCAGCCCTCATGCCCGATCGGTCGTGAAGCGCGTCTTTGCCAAAGCTCGAGCCCGCATTTCCGAACAAGACGACGTGCAGTCGCTTGAACGGTTCGGTGCTGTGAAGAACCTGATTGCTATCGCTGCCGGCATTGCCGAGGGGCTCGCTTTGGGGGACAACTTCCGAGCTTGCTTTTTGACGGACGCCCTAACGGAGGCTCGGCGTTTTGTGGGCGCAAGCCCCGAAGACGTCCTGAGCTACGGAGCGTTGGGTGATCTCCTTGCCACGGCTCTGAGCGTGCACAGTCGCAACTTCCGCTACGGCTGCTGGCTCGGACAGGGGCTTTCACCGGAGAAGGCACTGGCCGAAGTTGATATGGTGGTCGAGGGACTCAATGTCGCAAAGGTGTTCGATCAGTTTCCCCGCAGCGATTGTCCGCTTCTGACGCGAGCTGCCAATATCGCCGTGCATCATGAAAACATCACGCGCGAACGCTTCCTCTCGCGCCTTGGCTATTGATTTTTAATAGCAAATAAGTAAAATTGCGCCTTTCTCACGGTGTAGGCTCGACACCCGCACCGCATGTGTTTAACCGCCTCAATTAAGGTGAAAAATGTCTGAAATCAACAAGGCAGAAGTTATTGCCCAGTATGCCCGCGCCGAAGGCGACACGGGTTCCCCCGAAGTTCAGGTTGCTCTGCTGACCGCTCGTATCAACTCCTTGACCGAACACTTCAAGGAACACAAGAAGGATCACCACTCCCGTCGTGGCCTTCTGAAGATGGTGAGCCGCCGTCGCAAGCTGCTCGACTACCTCAAGGGCAAGGACGTGGCTGCCTACCGCAAGCTGATCGATTCGCTCAAGCTGCGTAAGTAAGAATTGCCGAATCCCACGGCCTGTTTGTCAGCGCACAAACAGGCCGTAAGCTTGTCTAAGGACAGCTTAAAAAACGATTGATTAACCCGCTTTGCTCCGGCAAAGGCTCCTCGGATGACGGTAACGCGCGTTGCGACACAAGCGTCTGAAAGTCCGACACACGACCAACCGGAAATTTGTGCCGCAGCGTGCCCTCAAGCACCGAGCGAACCAAAAGCCATACGGAAAGCAAAGCACCTGAGAACAAAGGAAACTCACATGAGCATGTTCAACAAGGTCTCCAAGAGCTTCATGTTCGGGCAACACGAAGTGACGCTTACCACGGGCGAAATTGCTCGTCAGGCTTCTGGTGCCGTTGTCGTTCAGATGGGCGACACGGTTATTCTGGCTACCGTTGTGGCCAAGAAGGAAACCAAGCCCGGTCAGGACTTCTTCCCGCTTACTGTCGACTACATCGAAAAGGCTTATGCTGCCGGCAAGTTCCCCGGTGGCTTCTTCAAGCGTGAAGGCCGTCCGTCCGAACACGAAACCCTCACGAGCCGTCTGATCGACCGTCCGATTCGTCCGCTTTTCCCGGACGGCTTCTTCAACGAAGTGCAGGTCATCATTCACGTGCTGTCCGTCGATCCGGAAATCAACCCCGATATTCCGTCCATGATCGGTGCTTCGGCTGCATTGACCATTTCCGGCATCCCGTTCAAGGGCCCGATCGGCGCCTGCCGCGTGGGCTACGTCAACGGCGGTTTCGTCTGCAACCCGACGGTTTCCCAGCTCAAGGAATCCCGCCTCGATCTCGTCGTGGCCGGAACCGAACGCGCCGTGCTGATGGTTGAATCCGAAGCCGACTGCCTGCCCGAACAGACCATGCTTGATGCCGTGATGTTCGGTCATCAGCAGATGCAGGTGGCCATCAACGCCATCCACGAACTCACTGCCGAAGCCGGCAAGCCCGCTTGGGATTGGCAGCCCGCTCCGAAGAACGAAGCGCTCATCGCACGTGTGCACGAAATTGCCCAGGCCGACATTGAAGAGGCTTACACGATCCGCTCCAAGCAGAGCCGCACGGAAAAGCTGCGCGCCATTTACGAAAAGGTCGAAGCTCAGCTCACGGCCGACGCCGAAGCAGCCGGTACCGAAGTGGCCGACATGAACGAAGTGCACGGCATCCTTTTTGAAATGGAAGCCCACGTCGTTCGCACCAACATTCTCGAAGGCAAGCCCCGTATCGACGGTCGCGACACGCGCACGGTTCGTCCGATCGAAATCCGGCAGTCGATCCTTCCGCGTACTCACGGTTCCGCCCTCTTTACCCGCGGCGAAACGCAGGCTCTGGTGCTCACCACGCTCGGCACCAAGCAGGATGAACAGATCATCGACAACATTATGGGCGAAAGCCGCGATCGGTTCATCATGCACTACAACATGCCTCCGTTTGCCACCGGTGAAACCGGTCGCGTGGGCAGCCCGAAGCGTCGCGAAATCGGCCACGGTCGTCTCGCCAAACGTGCTCTGAAGGCCGTTTTGCCGAGCGCTGAAGAATTCAACTACTCGATTCGCGTGGTTTCCGAAATCTGCGAATCCAACGGTTCGTCCTCGATGGCTTCCGTCTGCGGCGGCTGTTTGTCGATGCTTGATGCCGGCGTTCCGCTCAAGGACTACGTGGCCGGTGTGGCTATGGGCCTCATTAAGGAAGGCAACAAGTTTGCCGTGCTCACCGACATTCTCGGCGACGAAGATCACCTCGGCGACATGGACTTTAAGGTAGCCGGTACCGAAAACGGTGTGACCGCTCTGCAGATGGACATCAAGATCGAAGGCATCACCGCCGAAATCATGCAGGCCGCTCTGGCTCAGGCTCACGAAGGCCGCATGCACATCCTCGGTAAGATGCACGAAATGGCCGGCGACGGCGCCAAAGAACTCTCCGTCTGGGCTCCGCGTCTGCTCACCATCAAGATCAATCCGGAAAAGATCCGCGATGTGATCGGCAAGGGTGGTGCCACGATCCGCGGCCTGTGCGAAGAAACCGGCTGCCAGATCGACATTGAAGACGACGGCACGGTGACGATTGCGTCCAACGATACGGAACGTGCTGAATTCGCCAAGAAGCGCATCGAAGACATCACGGCTGATGTCGAAGTGGGCAAGATCTACGAAGGCCCTGTGGTCAAGTTGCTTGACTTCGGCGCCATTATCGGTCTGCTGCCCGGCAAGGACGGTCTGCTGCATATCAGCCAGATCGCCAACGAACGCGTCAACCAGGTCTCCGACTACCTGCAGGAAGGCCAGACGGTACGCGTCAAGGTGATCGGCTTCGATGACAAGAATCGTCCGCGTCTGTCGATGAAGGCACTTCTGAACGAAGAGTAATTCGACGATGTCTTTCAAGCCGGCGAGAGGTTCGCCGGCTGAAAGCAAAAAGGGACAGAATGCAAAGCGGACCGAGCGGCCCGCTTTCGCCGCCTTAAGAGAAAAGGTTCAATATCGGCTAAAATCCAAAATTCACTTCCAACAGCGGTTTTGGAGAAAAGAAGCATGCGAAACAGACTGGTAGTCGCCAACTGGAAAATGAACGGATCGCTTGAAGCCAATGCCCGGTGGGCTGAGGCTTTCCTTGCGTTGGAAGACGCAGGGTGCGATGCGGCAGTGTGTGCGCCTTCCGTGTATCTGCCGCAGATGGCCTGCCTGCTCAAAGGATCATCCGTAGCGCTTGGTGCTCAGGACGTAAATGAATTTGAGTCTGGCGCCTACACCGGTGAGGTCAGTGCCCGTATGCTGGCCGAAATCGGTTGTTCCTACGTGATCGTGGGACACTCCGAACGTCGTGCGCTTTACGGCGACACTGATGATCGTGTGGCTCTCAAGGCCAAGGCGGCCTTGGCCGCCGGTATTCATCCCATCGTTTGCGTGGGTGAAACGCTCGAAGAACGCGAAGCAGGCGAAACCATTGCCGTGGTGTCGCGTCAGCTCGAAGCGGTGATCGGTAAAGTGGGAGCAGAGGATTTTGCCCGTTGCACGGTGGCCTACGAACCTGTTTGGGCTATTGGTACCGGTAAGAGTGCAACGCCCGAGATCGCGCAGGAAGTGCATGCCGCGCTTCGTGCTGAGCTGACCGAACACGCTGCCGAACTCGGCGACAAGGTGCGCATTCTCTATGGCGGCAGTGTCAAGCCCGGCAACGCCGCTTCGCTTTTTGCCATGCCCGACATTGACGGAGGCTTGATCGGCGGTGCGGCGCTTAAGGCACAGGATTTTTACGAGATCTGCACGGCGCACTGAGACGCAGGCAGATTGAAAGCTTTTTAACAACCAAAATCAGAACCATCACGGAAAACACACAACTATGCAGATGTTGATGAGTATCGCGATCGTTGTGCAGATCATTGCTGCGATTGCCGTCATTATTCTGGTGCTCCTGCAGCACGGCAAGGGCGCCGATCTCGGCGCGGCTTTCGGTTCCGGCGCTTCCGGTTCGCTCTTCGGCGCCACCGGCTCGGCCAACTTTCTGTCGCGCTCCACGGCTGTGGCTGCGACGATCTTCTTCTGCGCCACCATTGCCATCACCCTCGGCTCTGGTGCTTTCAACAAGCAGAATCAGCAGCGTCAAGGCGGAGTGCTCGGTACGGTGACGACCGAACAGACGACGCAGGCTCCCGCTGCAGCCGGCTCCGAAGCGCCTGCTGCGAAGGATGACTTGCAATCCAACCAGGTTCCGCGTTAATATTCGCGGCCTTGCAGCCGGTTCCGGTATTTTTTCCCGGCTGTGAAGGAATGACTCGGGGAAGACAATAGTTTTTTTCGAGTGCAAGCGGTCGTGGCGAAATTGGTAGACGCGCAGCCTTGAGGTGGCTGTGGTGAGAGCCATGAGAGTTCGAGTCTCTCCGACCGCACCAAGTGCTGGGGTATCGCCAAGTCCGGTTAAGGCAGCGGATTCTGAATCCGCCATTCGTAGGTTCGAATCCTACTACCCCTGCCAAAACGCTTGAAAACCGGGATCTGAAATTTTTTTCAGAAAAGGCTTGCAAAGTTCGGAAGCCTATGTATAATTCCGAATTCTCAGCAAGACGCAAGTCGAGCTGGGAATTAAAATCTGAAATGCGGTCGTGGCGAAATTGGTAGACGCGCAGCCTTGAGGTGGCTGTGGCGAGAGTCATGAGAGTTCGAGTCTCTCCGACCGCACCAAGTGCTGGGGTATCGCCAAGTCCGGTTAAGGCAGCGGATTCTGAATCCGCCATTCGTAGGTTCGAATCCTACTACCCCTGCCACGCACTTATCAGATTATCGAAGAGGCCGCGCCGAAAGGTGAGCGGCTTTTTTCATGCGCGTTTTCTGCGCTCCACCCAAGCAAAATGGGCGGAAAGCGCGTATCCCGCATCTTCCGCCCGCTCGAATGCAACTCCGTTTCGTTAGGCTTTGTCGACAGAGTTGCCCGATTCTTTTTCAGCTACCAGCTCAGCTTGAGCTTGCTTTTCCAATTCACGTCGCACTTCGCAGCCGTTTTCGGAAAGTGCCTTAGGCATACCGGTTGCAGGAGCCGGAGCTTTTGGACGGAAGAAGTAAAGGATGGCAACCACCGGAAAGAGCATGGCACCCGCAGCGGCGAGCGTGACCTGGTTGCTAGCCCAAGTAGCAAGTGCGCCGCCCAGTACCGGGCCGATGACGCTGCCGAACTGCTGCACGGAGTAAGAGTATGCAAACACCTTGCCGCGATCCTGCGGATCGGAAGATTGCGTTAGCACGGCGTTGATGGCCGGGAAAATGCCTGCAAAGGTCAATCCGCCCACAAAACGCCAGATCGTAAACCAGGTGAGATCATGAGGAATAGCCTGAACGATGCCGAAAATGCCGCTCAAAAAGAGTGAGAGGTAAAGCACCGGACGGTAGCCCCAGCCTTGACCGAGCATGCCCCAGGGAGGCGAAGCAATCACACCGGAAATGCCGACGATCGAGAAGACCAGCCCTGAGATAAACACAATGCGATCCATCGAGCCCTGCAACTCGGCAATGTAAAGCGGCAGTACGGGCTGAACCATCAGTACACTCATCTGAACCACGGCTGCCGCAAAAAGCATGCGCAAAATGACGGGGTTGCGCAACGGCGTGACGCGTGCGGGTTCCTCGGCGCTCTTTTGAGCGGGTTTAGCACGCGGCGGCTCTTTAATCAAAACCGCCAGAGCGATGGTGATGGTGGTAAGCGCCACAGCAGCGATTTGGAAAGTCGAGCGCATGCCGAACATTTCGGCAAGAAAGCCACCCACGAGGGGACCCAAAACGCCGCCCGCGGTTAGGCCAGCCTGCATCAGGCCCATGCTAAAACCGATCTTCTTGTGCGGAATGACAGAGGTGAGAATGGCAAGCTGCGCAGGCCAGAGCCCCGCGGCTAAGCCTTGCAGCACGCGAACACCGAAAAGCTGCCAGGGCGTCTGTACGATAGAACCCAGAAAATAGGTGATGGCCAGGCAACTTGCGGCTCTCAGCGCCATAAGCTTTCGGGAGCCCTTATCGGACATGGCTCCCCAGATGGGCGCGAAAATGCCGGAAATCAGAAAGCTCACGGCAAAGATGATGCTGCTCCACCAATTGACTTCCGCAGTTTGAACGCCGAGCTCCTGAATAAGGTACATCGGCAGGAACGGAATCAACATGGTGTAGCTTGCCGACATGAGAACAGTGCTGCACGTCAAGACGGCTAAGACCACACGCCAGTTCATAGAAAAAAGCCTCAAGTTTTTTTCGAGATCCCAAATTTTGAGTCTACGCCCAAAAATCGATTTATAGCGAAACAAAAGGCCGAAGATTATTCAATCGGTCAATGAAGACGAGTTCGCTGTTTGAGACGTTTGGCAACACATGCCGAACCCAAGGCTGAAGTAAAATTTCGGCTCCGACGGTTCGGGGGTGAGGAATGCTTTTCGCCTCGATCCGAAAACCGACTTTCTTCATTGTTTTCTTGCTCTGGTGTTTCTTCCGTGAAAACGCTCAAACACGTTCTTATCGGCTTTTTGATGGCTGCTGCCACGCAAGTCTTTGCCTTTGATCCCGACCTTGCGGCAATCGAGAATCAATCGCTGATGCAAAGGTTCCCCAAGGGATCGATCGTGACGCGTGAAACGGCTGACCAAGCGCTTCGCGAAGTGCGTGCGGCCAAGAGCAAACTCAAGGAACTGGTCGAATACTCCAAGCGTCGTTGCAACGAAAATATTTTCGTCAACAGCTGCGTGGAAGACGTTCGCAAGGCCGAGTTGCGTCAGTCACGCCGCCTGCAAGCCATCGAATCCGAAGCTCGCCGCATCGTGCGCGAAGATGAAACGCGCAAGGAAGCGGCCCGACAGAAGGAGCGAGACGCCAAAGCAGCACAGCCGCCAAAGCAGGTAAAGAAGGTTACCCCTCGCAAGCCCACGCAAGCACAGAAAAATGCCCAGGAAAACAAGGCGACTCATGCCAAGCGCATGAAGGCGTTGCAGGAGCGTCAGGCCGAGGCCGAGCAGAAAAAAGCTCAGGAAGCCAAGCATCGTGCTGAGTACGACAAGAAGGTCGCCGAGCGCGAGAAGCGCCGCGCTGAACGAGCGAAAGCTCTGGAAAAGCGCGCCAAGCAGAAGGCCAAGAAAGAACAGGAACAGAAAAAAAGCGAGGCTGAAAAGAAGTGAAATCGGGGCTCAAGGGCGGCCGAGCCGATCAGGAGCTCGACGAGATTGCCAAAAGTCTGCTTGCTGACGAGAGCTTTTTAGCCGACGATTTCGAGCAGATGGCGCACATTACGACGCCCATCGAGGCGCCGATGATTCCGTTTGCTGAGTTTGAAAAGGACGGCGACACGGCGAAAAAGTCTCTCGGAGACGAGTCCGCCGTCGGACAGGGCGCTGTTTTCCCGGGAGACTATGAAGAGCGAGTCCGCCGGGCTTTTGCTTCCGACGGTCCGCTTGCGCAGGCGACGACGGGTTTTGTATCGCGCCCGGCGCAAATCGAGTTTGCTCTGGCTGTGGCAAGAGCGTTGCAGAGCAAAGGCAAGCTTTTGGCCGAAGCCGGTACCGGAACCGGCAAGACCTTTGCATACCTCACGCCCGCTCTGATTGCAGGCTGCCGAGTCATCGTCAGTACGGCCGGCAAGTCGCTTCAGGAACAGTTGTGCCGCAAGGATATTCCGGCATTGATGCGAGCCTGTGGATTGCCAGCCAATGTGGCGTTGCTCAAGGGCCGCTCCAACTACCTGTGTCGACATCGCATCAACATGTGCGAACGAGGCGAAATCACGCTTGCTTCGCGTGAAGCGGTGGAGGATTTTCGACGGATCCGCATTTTTTTGGACCGCACCAAAACGGGGGACATCAATGACGTCAGCGGTGTGGCCGAAGACAGCGCTGTGTGGCCTTCCGTGACAAGCACCGCAGGCAATTGCCTCGGAAAACACTGTCAGCACGCGCGCGAGTGCTTTGTGACGCGTGCGCGCTTGAGGGCGCAGAAGGCAAATGTCATCGTTGTCAATCATCATCTCTTTCTTTCGGCGGCGGCCATGGAGCTCGAGGGCGGTCAGGACGACGGCATGCTGCCGCGAGTTGATGCCGTGATCTTCGACGAAGCGCACAAGTTGCCTGAAATTGCCACAAACTATTTCGGCAGCGAACTGTCGACTACGGCCATTCGAGAAATTGTCGACAGCATGCGCCCGATTCTGATGGGTAAATTCAGAAGCGGAGCCCCAAAAGGGACGTCCTGGGACGACATCACCCAGACGATCAAAAAGTCGCTCTATGACTTCGTGCTGGGGTTAGAAGCTGCCGGAGTGCTCGAAGGCGACAGCCGCAATATCGAAACCATCAACGGTATGCAGGGCTCGACGCAACATCTGGAAAACGCCGCGCTCGTTCTGGAGGTGTTGCTGGAGGCGGCGGCCCCCTACGTGGAGATGAGTGAAGATCTGGGCGTCTTCGTCGAATCGGGCACTGCCGTCTTGCAGGACATCAAGCAGTGGGTGATCTGGCTTAAGCATGCCGGTATGCCGATGCCGCCGGAACAAAAGCCGTTGGTGCGTTGGATCTCCCGCACACGAAGCGAAGCGCGTCTTACGGTGACTCCGCTTGACATTGCCGAGCCGTTCTCACAGATGATGAAGCTGCGCAAAGAAACTGCCTGGGTTTTCACATCGGCCACGATGGCGGTGGGCGAGGGTGAGTTCAAGCATTTTACGCAGGCGCTCGGCATCGAAGGCGCCGAAGAGCACGCCTGGAACTCACCTTTTGATCATGAAAATCAGGCCATGCTTTATGTGCCGCCTGATATGCCCAATCTCAAATCTGGCGTGGCGCGCGACGAATTTACCGATGCTTTGATCGAGCAGGTGTGGCCAGTGATTGACATGGTGCAGGGGCGAGCCTTCGTGCTGTGCACCAGTTATCGAGGCATGGAGCGCGCGGCCGAGCAGCTGCGCGAACACATCGCCGCCAATGGGCGCGACTATACGGTTTTGGTGCAGCGCGAGGAATCAAAAGAAAAGCTTCTCGACAAATTCCGCCATGAGCAGCACCCCATTTTGGTGGCGACGATGAGTTTTTGGGAAGGCATTGACATCAAGGGCGACCAGCTTTCGCTTGTGATCATCGACAAGCTGCCGTTTCCCAACCGGGAAGACCCGGTTTTTGACGCGCGTTGCAAGTGGCTCGACAGCCAGGGACAGTCGTCGTTCAACATTTTGTCCGTACCGGCGGCAGCCATTGCACTCAAGCAGGGAACAGGGCGTTTGATTCGCAGCGAAGCCGATAGAGGCATTTTGATCATCGGGGACGTGCGCTTGGTACGAGCAGGCTACGGCAAGAAGATTTGGCAGAGCCTGCCTCCATACACAAAGACACTCAAGCTTGAGCGTCTGATGCAGTTCTGGAACGAACCGGACTCTTGGCAGTAAGGCCGTCAGCTTTTGACTGAACGAGTCGTTTTTTTCGCCTTGGTGGCTCTTTTAGAGGTGGAATCCTTCTTGCGGCGCACGCTTTTGGCTTGGGCGCGAGGCTCCTTAGCGGCTTCCTGGGAGGCAGTTACCTTCTTGTGGCGCACGCGCTGCGGCAAACGATTGCCGTGGGAAGCCTGCAGAACATCGGCGAGAATATCCTCGCAGCTTTCCAGATTGTCGAGGACATGAAGGACGCTCAGAATCGTACCGATTGAAACCGTGGTGTCGCCTCTTTCTATGCGCTTGTAGGTCGAGAGCGACGTACGGCTTTTTTGTGCCAATTCTTCTTGCGTCAGCTTGCAGCAGCGGCGTGCGGCGGAAATGCGTTCGCCTAATTCTTCCGTGAAACTTTGCACGGGCAGGATGAAGAAGCGCTTACGGGAAGCGCGGGCGGGGGGTTGTTTGGGCGCTGCGGACATGATTGAAAAGCGTCGAAAAACTCAAACGTTAACAAACTTAGCCTAGCAAACTGAGTCTCTGAGATCAAACAAAAACTCAAAACAGACCTTGGAATACATCATGCTCGTAGAGCACTTTAAGTCCGATGGCAAACAGGACGGCAGCGCCGAAAAGCGAGAGCTTGGCGCTGTGGCGAGCTGCTTTGCTTGAAAGTTTGCTGCCGAGCATAACGGCAATAGCTGTCAGCACAAAGCAGACGGAGCCAATGACGACCGAGGGCCAGAGGATCGGGAATTTGGCCATGGCAAACGAAAAGCCGACGGCCAGTGCGTCAAGGCTCGTCGCAACTGATAACGTCAAAAGTGTCCCCCAGGGGATGGTACCGCAGACCTGGCATAGTTCAGGCGCTTCTTCCTCGTCGGAGAGTGCCTCACGGACCATCGAGACCGAAACCCATGCAAGCAGGGCAAAAGCAATCCAGTGATCCCAGGCGCTGACCAGGTCAGCGACGGTATGTCCGGCAAGTCCGCCCGCGAGCGGCATCAGAAACTGGAAGAAGCCGAACGCTGCGGCAAACTGAAAGATGTGTTTGGTCGTGACGTGTTTGCAGGTCGCGCTCCAACACAGGGCGACCACCATGGCGTCGATGGAAAGAGCGACAGCGATTCCGAGGACTTGCAAAAGGATCATTTTCAGACTGGGGAGTTTTTTGCCGCAATTCGATGGCAAAAATACGGGATGGTTTTGTTTCTAGGGAGAGATCCGTCTCATGGGACGCTCGGATGTATACCGCCGCATTGTATCGATCTTTTGCTTCATCGGTTATGTGTGGCATGTTAGCTGCTTGGAAGCAAATAAAAAACGAATAGCTTTGGAATCTTTTGGTTCTGTATGTAATTGCCGAAAACTAGCCCAGTGGTCGTTTGATCTTCCTAAAATAGACTTCGAAAATTCTTTCATGTCACGCAAAGCTTCCATCTGCAAATGGGATACATAAAAGAAGCAACTTCGCACCGCCGCTCGCGTTCACGGCGGCCGCCTGTGTGATGACAACTCCATTCGTCCCGGTAAGACCTTTCTGGAGAAGTATCACGAATATCAGGGTAAAGAGTTGCACAACTTTGAAAACAAACCGCTCGATTGCGACGGCTATCTTCACACCAATCCCGACGCACTTGGTCAGTGGGACGAGCTTCAAAAGGAAGCCAAAAAGCCCAAGAAATCCATGCAGGATCTTCTTGACGAGGATTGGCGGGCCATTTCCCGTCAATGTGGTCCGATTTACGCAGCTTGGATGCACTTGAAGCAGTCGAAAATGATTGATGATCTTGAGGCTGCATTTGGAACACAGGATGCCCGCACGCTGGCCGCTCTGGCTGTTTATGCCCTATGTTGACCCGGCGCGGCAATGGAGAACTTTGCTTCTTAGCTTGGCGGCGTCTATCTGGTTGACATCGAACCGATCAGTTAGCAACTTCATTGCGATCCAAGCTGAGCAACACACTGTGGGTGACCGCGCAGAAGAAAAACTGCAAGATTTCCAATAACTTGGTATTGATGAAACTTGCCAAGGTAACGGTTACACCGTCGCGGCGATCAACTATGCTGGCGTCTGGACATGCTGACGAAAAAACAGCGCGACTATGTCGCACTGTTGGATGTGATCCCGCCCAAAGGCCTTTTCCGAAATTAGTGGCCAGTGGGCGGAAGTTGTGGCCGATCCGACAGAACGAACACGCGAAAGTCATTCAAGCGGACATTACCACGCGTAGCGCATGCCAATCGTTGCGCGGTAGTCGGTATCAACATCGCCACCCTCGCCGCGTTCGAGTTCGGCCCAGAAATGGAGTTGCTCGGTTGCATTGAAGTCGGCACCGATGCCATATTCGTACCACGTGCCGCCAAGGTCTTCGGTAATCGTGCGCGAAACCTCGGTGCCTTTGCTGAAGCGGAAGTCTGCTTCGCCTTCCCAGTCATGTAGCACCGATGCCTTGATGAAGGCCGAACCGCGGTTGTCCGGACACTTGATGCCGAGACGGAAGCCCGCACGACCAACGAGCGAGTCTGTTGAAGCCTGATTGACATTGACGTCCGTGGAGGTCGTGTAGTCCGCATCAAACACGTGGCCGTACCAGATCTCGAGCTGAGGCTCGATGAAGACGTTTTCTATTGGGTAGAAGCGCCAGCCGGCTTCAACCGATACTGACATCGCATTCGTGTGGTAGTCGCCCGAAGAACGAACGCCGGGTAGACTGATGTCAAACGAGTTCTTCATGCGGCCGATCTTTCCAGTGAAGTCAAGATAGATGCCGTTGTCGAAGAGGCGGCTAGCGTAGCCCGTGAAGGCTAGGAGATTGCTGTCGCCGCCGCCGTGGCCAAATGTATTGTCACCGTACGTGTAGGAGAGTGCACCGCCCACCCAAAGGCCGGGCGAGACCAGATGGTCGTAGCCGAACTGGAAAGCAGTGTACTTGTTCTCGATTTTCTGGCCGCCAAAGGATGCCTTGCCGTTGTAAATGCGGGTCCAAAGGCCATTTGCTTGCGCGGAGCTGTCACGCAATTCGCCCATGCGGCGATGCATGTCGTCAATTTCGTTGCGCCAGATGTGTAAACCGAGTGCCGTCATTTCGGCGATGCCATGGACGTTTGGGTTGTCAATCGTCCGCATGTTGGTGATTCCGCAACCGATGCAATCACCGGTGTTGGGGTCGATGATGCCGTCTCCTACTACACCGACAGCACCGTCATAGATATCGCTAGCTGTCTGCTCAAGCTGAATGCCGGGGAGACATTCCAGGTGGTTGTTGAGAACCTCATCTTTATAGTTGGTTTGAACGATATCGACGAGCTTTTCAAGGTCGGCGGCGGCGTTGCCTGTATTGTTCGACGCGGCAGCAACAACATGAATGTTCGATGCCTTTGTTTCTAGCCCTGGCTTCGACAGATAGACGTAATTTGAACTGCTTGAGTCGGCAATGTTGATGGTAATCTGTGACGCTGTAACTGTTATGTTTTCTGGACGCCAATGCCAAACTGGATCTTTATCTTCAGCTTCATGCCAGCCGCCAAAGTCGACACCCGCGCCCTTGGCAAGGTTAAGCGTCATTGCACCTGTTTCAGCGTCGCCGGAGATCGTTGCGGCAGAGTTGTTGCCATAAACGGATAGGCGCAGAGATCCGTTTTCTTCGATGGTTGCATTGGCTAGCGAGAACAAAGCAGAAGGTTCGCCTTCACCCTCCCACGTGTTTGCATCTTTGAGCGTCTGGAAGTTAAAGATGGTATCAGCAGCAAGGTGCAGGTTTTCAACAGAGGCTGCGCCGTTGTTGTTAATCTGGATGAGACCTTTTCCCTTAATAACGTGGACGTCAGAGAATTTAACCAGTGTCCCTGCATTCTTAATTTCCACGCCGGCATCTTGGCCAGTGCTCTGCGATAGGTAAACGGGTTTATCGGTGAAATCCAGATCTCCGTCTACCACGATTCGGGTTCTTACATTATGGGATTCGATCCAGAAATTTTGAACCCCAGCGATCACTTCTTGATTGTTGATTTTGAAACCGGTTTGACTGGTAGTACCAACGAGAGCAAGCCAAGGGGTTTTAACTTGACTCGTAAGCGAGACTTCCAAATTGTTGCCTGGGCCGCCGCGATATACGAAGTATTTGCTTGCACTGATGCTTTCAGATTGGAATGCTACCCCATTAGGATTGGCGACGCGCAAATCAAGAACACCCGTCTCAATGACGCTATTTTCGCCTATTGTCAATTCAGAGCCATTAACAAGGAATTTTTCGTTATCAACGGTACCGGAGATGCTGACCGTATCGCCAGCTGTGGTTTCGATATTGTCGGTGTAGGTTTGGTCTTTACCTACCGTGATGGTTTCGGCGACAGCAAAATCGCTCTGCAAGGCAAGACCGATAGCAATGGCTAGAGCGATTTTATTGAACTGAAGATTTTGATAATAAGATTTATTAGTGGGGGGGGGTACACTGCATAGTAATCGTCCCTTGAAAGTTGAAAAAGCTGACGTGAGGAATTATCAACTAAGCACTTCAAAATAACAAGGAATTCAAAGGAATTTAGTGGGTTGGCAATTTTTATTGGATCATGCCGAGAATGATTCTAACAAGGGAGATTCATAAGCTAAAAGAAGATTTAGATGGTCCATTGAAGGCGGCATTGAGATGTTTTGTACACGTTCTGGGTCGTTGCGTTTGTTGTAAAAAGCAAACGAGCCCGCAATTGCTAGAGCCGAGGGTATTCGGCTTGAAGCGTATATAGCTAGCCAAAATTGCAAAAGGCTGCACATTCTTGAGCACCGTTGATTATCTCTTTGTGGGGATCAGTCAAGCAATTGCGAGAATCACAATAAGTGTTCCGTCTGAATTAGGGAACTGAAAATGGTACGGGAGTCGACAGAGATGGAACGATCAATTGGATCAAATCCGCGGCGCCAGTCGATTCCAGCCGAACGACCGGCGACTTCAGACCGAACGACAGTCGACAAGAACGAACCGCTCCCCAAAAATTCTCTTCCATTTCCCGCACTTAGCTTCCGAGGCGACTCCAATCGAACGGGAGTCGACGAACATCGAACGCGCGCCGCCTTGCGGAGAACGCTAATCTCTGCTGAATAAACGCATGTCGACTCAGACGGAACGTTCGGCTCTAGTGATAGAACGCCCCACGCCCTCGATCGAACGGTCTTTGCTGCGCCAGGGCATCAGTGGCTCTATGAGCGAGCGTGGGCAATGCTGGGACAACGCTCCGGCCGAATCATTTTGGGCAACCCTGAAGCGGGAAACGTTACCGTTATCCGGCTGCTTCAGCAGCCGAAAGGAGGCGCAGGATACTGTGACTCGTTGGATATCTTATTACAATGGAACTCGGCCCCATTCACAGCTGGGGATGCGATCCCCTTATCAATTCAGATTAAGGGCGCAGGCCTTGTAATCCGGGCTTTTTTATCGAGATTCGAAATTCCGCGCCCACGTCCCAGTTCCACCATTGCTTGAGAGTGTGTCCCAAAAAAGTCGGCAGGGCGGCTTCTGCGAACGTAATCATGCGCGGCCACATGCCGGCCTCGGCGAGGGCCTGCATCTGCACCGTCGACACAAAACGCAGCCAGAAGCGAAAGTAGGGATCCGCAATGCAATAGCTCACCTGCCTCGCCTGATTGTCCCTTAAAAGCGGACTCACTCGGGAGACGATGCCAAAAAGCTCTTCAAGCCTTTTGAGATAGGCCGAGACATCCTGCGTGATGTTGTCCTGAATGTCGGAGCGCTTCGTCGCACCGCCTGCGATCTTCTGCAGAATTTCAAGATAAACGAAAGAGGAAACCCGGAAGTCGTCGGCAAACATCAGATCGCCTTCCGAGCGAGACAAGCCGCCTTCAGTTGAAAAGACGAGCTGCAGCATCGCCTTTCCCGTCATTGCTTCGTTGTCGACGAAGTATTCAACGTACCGTGCAACGCCGCCGGTGAGCGCATAGAGAAGGAGGAAGTCGCCGGGCCCCGCATTGCCGCCCTCAAGTGCAAATACCTCCCTCATCGTCTCGGTTGAAAAGGGCTGCAGCGTCATGAGAACATCGCAGCGCACGTACAGGGGTTCAGTTCGACTACCGAAGATGCGCTCAAGACGCGACGAAAGTGAGCCGCTCATGACGAACAGCAGTTTTGCCCCGTCCTTCCCCAAGCCCCAGACTTTCTGCAGCTGCGGCCAAAAGTTGGGAGCTATGCCGTCGAGATCCTGGCACTCGTCGATGACGAGAACCATGGGTCGGGCCTTGGAGAGCTCCAGAAGATAGGCCACCGCCTCGGCAAGCGTGGTGAGCGTTGGCGGAAACTTGACCACAAGCTGCTCGGTGAGACTCGCAGCAATCAGCCCCGCGAGATCGCGTTCTGATGCGATGCGAGGCACGAAACAGTAGACAAAGGGGGCATTCCGATTCTGAAGCGCCTTCAGGATGAGCGTCGTCTTGCCGACTCTTCGCCGGCCTGTCACCACAACCATGCGTGCACAGACCCTTCTTTCTCAAAGCTCAAGCTGACGCTGTAGTGCGCTGATTTCCTCCTGCCGGCCAAAGAATCTCACGATGACGCTCCTTCAGTTTTTGGAAGCAAAAACCTTAACGCGATTAGGCTTAACACCGTTAAGTTTTTTGGGTGACACCAAAGGGATGCTCAAGGTGTTTGTTCTTCAGAAAGGAAAGACTGCTGATTGCGTCCCTCACCGTGACGTCGCTCGGAGTCCGAAGCACTCTTCAGCCGCCATCGAGCACGCATCGGGCACGCATGTCGCACGTGTCACGCATCAAGCCAAATCCGGCGGCACGTCGTTCTTGAGACGCCCGTGCGGCGGCTGATTTCGGACCAGTTCGCCCCTTGCTCACGAAGCTCTCGAATTCTCTGCCGGGCAGCGTCCGTGACGTGATAGACGCCCAGGGCCGGCTTTACAGAAAACGCTCCCTTTTTCCACTGCCGGGCCCAGTCGCTCACGGTTGAGGGCTTGATCCCGAGCTTTCGAGCCGTGAGCTTGTAGCCCGCACCCTTTTCAAAGAGCTCCACGGCCTCGCGGCGCACGTCTTCGGAGTGCACGCCTTCCGGGAGTTCGCGCTGGGCAGCCTCGTCGTTGCGGCCGACAAGAGCGCCCTTGTCGACATCGACTTCTCTCATCTTCAACTGTCGGATCAAAGACTTCTCGGAAAAAAGGGCTCTGCCGGAGCGTTGTTCCCCGGCAAAGCCCTTTTTGGTTCTTGCGCCTTCGGGCAGTGCGGTCCTTGAGGACCGCCGCCCGAAGTACCTTGCAGTCAGTTGCTGACTTAGAAGGTCATGCGCACGCCGGCGCTGAACTGATACGGGTTGTCGATGTCGCCGCCCGAGGTGCGCTCGAGTTCGCCGTAGAAGTAGGCGCTGTCGCCCAGCATGATCTGCGCACCGACGCCGTAGGTGACCCAACCGCCGCCGAGATCCTGCGAGAGCGCCTGACGCAGACCGTCCTTGGAGGCAGTGCCGTCGGCGTCGCCCATCCAGTCGTACGAGTACGAGAACATGCCGTAGACCGAGCCCTTCTTCTGCGGGAAGTCGTAGCCGGCACGCACGCCCACGCGCGTCACGAAGGACTGGAAGTCGTCCTGCTCGATGCGCACGCCATTGGAGGCCGTGGCATCGTCGCCGCCGATGAAGCCGTAGGTGAACTCGATCTGGGGTTCAACGTAGGCCGCATCATTGATGAAGCGGAACGTGTGGCCCATTTCAGCCGAGAGGCTGAATGCGCTCGAGCTCGTATCGAGAGCCATGTTGCCCGCGGTGATGTCGTTCTTGAGGTAGCCGTAGCGGCCGATCAGGTCAAGGAACGATCCGCCGTCGGCCGTGTAGGTGCCATAAACCGCGAGGCTGTAGCTGTCGCCGTCGGCGTCGCCGTTGCTGAGGTCAGCACGCGAATCCGTGTAGGAGAACGCCGCGCCGGCAATCCAGTGATTATTGATGCGGTAATCGCCGCCCACCTGAATGGTGGTGTGATCCATTTCGACTTCGTTTGCACCGCCCCACTGCGATTCACCGCCGTAGACGCGAGCCCAGGCGCCGATCGTGCCTTCAGAGGCGCGGATGTCGCCCAGACGCTTGGTGAGGTGGTTGATCTCATTGCGCCACTGAACGAGGCTCATGGCATTGACCGAGCTGAAGTTGGTGAGCTTGGTGTTGGCAACCTGCGTCACCGAGGTCGTACCGTCAGCCTGGGTTTCGCGTTCCCATGCGCCGTTGATGTCGCCTTCCTTGACAGCCTCGGTAACGGTCGCAGCACCGTTAGTGATGCTCAGAGCCTTAAGGGTCTGCGTATTTTCAGCGGTGAGGGCGTCGGCCGTGATGCCGGTGTAGTTAACCACCAGAGCAGGAGCAGCCTCAGTCGATTCAACCGCTGCGATCTTCAGGTTGGCTGTTGTGAGGTTACCGTCTTCCGCGACCGCAGTAGCCACATTGAGGGTGCCGCCGGTGCCGGACAGGGTGTTCACATTGACCTGCTGAGTGGCATCACCCTCCAGGGTGAGAACGCCGCCATTGAGGTCAATCTTGTCCGAATTGAGCACCTTGGCGTCTTTGGAAACAACAACAGTCGCGCCGTTGGAAATATTAGCGGTATTGATGAAGCTGTCGCCAGTCACATTCCACGTGGCACCATTGGACATATTGACTTTAAACCCAGTCACATTACCAACGTAGGGATCGGAATTAAGCTCGACGTTGTCAACCGGACTATAAGAACCGTCTGGATTCTGAACACGATAGGACTGGTACGACCGCCCCGTCCAAGAGGATTCCGGCGTAGAAAGGTTGACATTAACATAGGCATTGATGATGTTTCCGCTATTCTGAGCATCACCCGGCGCATTCGGCGTTTCAAATACGATGTCGCCGTTCAGAACAACCGTTCCCTCACCGTTCTGGTTGATATTGATTGTCGAATTTCCACGGGCATCAAGGACAGCCCCCGTCTGACTAGTCAATTCGACATAATCGGCCTTCAAATTGACGGTACTATTTGAAAATGCAATTACTGTCGAATCAACAGAGTCAATACGAATATTTTTCGCAGCTATGTTAATAGTTGCACCATCCTTAGGCGTCACCGTCTCCTGCTTACCGGATTGAGCCCAAAGACCAACAGTCTTAGACTCAATCACGACAGACTGATTAGCCAAAATATCAAGCCTTGTTCCATCTATACTGCTGGTATAAGCAGAAACAGCGTCATAGGAAGTCTCTGCATAGATTGAAATATTATTCGTCTGTTCACCTCCCAAAACGATTTTCCCACCATTTGTGGCGAGTACGGCATCGGCTCCGGAAGTGACGTTTATTTCTATCTCTGCATCATCCTTAGTAATGGAAGCATTACTCCCATTAGCAATAATAGGAGTTGCGTAGGTAGCTGCAAGAGCGCCTGTCGAGAAGGCAACAGCAACAGAAAGATAAACAGCAGATAACGCAAAACGCATCTTAAAATCCCCACAAAAGAATATGAGTGTGTAGGCTTTGTACCCCTCCCCCCCGTCCACTTGTCAAGTTTTCTTCAAATTTTTTTTGTTAGTGGGCAAAATCACTACAGATAGCAAGGCTACCAGGAACAAAAATTTGTCTTCCTTTCCCTCTTCCGATACCTTAAGAGACCTCGTTTACCACAATCCACTCGCGCACAGCCGGCGATACGCTGAACACAACTCATCAGACCGCCATGAGGGGAGCCTTCGGAAGTATCCCTTGGCAGTACCATGGCATAACCTTTGTGTCCTTCTCTCGCTTGGCCGTTAGCGGTACGCTGCTGTCTACTTATAGCGACACAGATGGAGGAAAAAATCCTCTTCCAAGATGAGCGCTTCACGTAGCTTCAAGGCTCTGCTGATAGAACCTTCAAAAACAAAACCACTTGCTCCTGAAGCCGACAACCGACCGGTTGCAACCAAACCTCAGACTCCCCAAGAGAACGAGACCCTCTGTTCATCTCGTTTCAGCAACTGCTTCCAATCCCATAGGATCCTCTGAGCAGAGGGCCTTATCCGAGCCGAAAATCTGCTCAGAGCGTTTAACTGTTCAAATTTGAATGATTAAAGAGTCAAAAGTGACTCAATTTCCATAAAAATGGGCTTTTTTAGCCCGTTTCCCAGCCTGAACTCCCTGTTACCTGCTCCCCATAGAGCTTGATTCAGGTTAAAAAATTTCCATTTTCTCGTTTTAGCTCTCTGATTTTGTTCAAAAAACTTTTCAGGGAGTTTTCTTTTCATGTTAAAATGCTCCCTACGTTATATATAGGGATTTGAAATGCCTGAGTTGTCCGCAAATTCCCCCGTCAATTGGAATTTCACCGCCGAAACCAACGCCCAAGGCCGCACCTACATCAAGGCCTACAAAATGTGCTGGGACAAAGTGGCTAAAAAGCCCAAACGTGCCATGCGCCGTCATGTCGGTCGTCTCATGCCCGATGACAGCATCGCCATGTCCGAGAAGTTTCTGATCGATCACCCCCAGTACGCCGGACAGCAGTGGTTCTGGGGCGCTAACAAACGTCCCGTCTTGCTTGAGGAGTACCTCAACGATTTCCCTCGCAAGCCGGGGCTGGAAGTCGATGAAGAGGAAAACGCTTTATTGCCGACTCTCAATGTCGGTTTGACGTGGGCCGCTGTCGAAATTGCCAAATCGCATGGCATCCTTGAGCATCTTGTGGAAGTATTCGGCAAGCAGCTGGGCAAAAAGCTTCTTTATCTGGCCATCTACAAATTGGCCGGCGGCACGTCCATGATGACCTTTGATCTTTGGCGGCAACAAAATTGGCTGCCTGAGGACGCGCCTCTTTCAGGACAAAAAATTTCAGAGATTCTGGCTGCCGTCAAAAAAGAACAAGTCCTCGACTATTTCGAACGCCGCCATAGACGTCAGGGAGAAATTTGGGAAAAGATTTTCGAAAAGAAGCCGGAACTGAAGGAGCAGAAAATCGAATACGCTCTGGACAGTACATCCATATCGACTTATTCGGAATCCATTACCGAAGCTCAGTACGGACACGCTAAACGCGATCCCGATCTCAAGCAGGTTAACTTCACCGTGGTGTGTGACCAACGCACAGGTGACATTGTTTTTGCACATCTGTACGACGGTGCCGTCAATGACAGCTCTTCACTGCTTGATGTTCTGATGTTGATGCAGGAAGCCCGGTTTGATCTGAGCCACAACACTCTTGTCACGGATCGCGGCTACTCGACACTGATGAATGTGCAGAAGATGCTCAATCGGGAGTTGTCGTTTCTGCAAGGCGTGAGGATAACCGAAGACGCCATTGAGCTGGCCTTCGACAAACACATGGAAGCGTTGAAGAACGGGGCCTTTTACGACGGAGATCTGGGAGTTTGCGCCTATACGTATGCCGAAGATTGGCAGCAAAACTGCTCCTGCGGCAGGCTCAACGCCAAAGTGAAAGTACACCTGTATCGGATGGACAAGGTCTTTGACGAGCAAAGAGCTTTAATTTGGAAGAAGGCCTCGGAAATCATTTCTTTGTTGAAATCTGCTCGCAGAGTGCCTTCCGATCTATGGGATGCTTATCGCCGATTTATCAAGGAAAGAGTCGATGAACAAGGACGAAAACTCTGGGCATTGGACACGACAAAGATGGATCAAACGGCCGAGCGTGCTTCGCACTTTGTGTTGCGGTCGAATTGCATCAATGATCCGTTTGAAGCTCTGAGGATTTATCGAGCCAGAGGGTTGGTTGAGCAGGATTTCAATCAGCTTAAAAATTGGGTGGATGGAGATCGACTGCGTGTCGGAGCAAGGTCTTTGCAAGGAAAAGTATTTGTGACTGCGTTGGCTACCGGACTGCGCATGATCATGATGTCTACGGCCAAGCGAGTGGAAAGCGGCAATTTGCAGCTCAAGATTCCGAACAACTCCATCGATTCGTTGATCAAAAATCTGGAACTTGTCCGTGCGGATAAAGGGAAAAACGCCAACGCTTGGGTGAGAAATACAATTCCTGCCAAGCGTCGGCGTTTGTTTGAACTCCTGGAACTCCGCGAGCCCCCTCGCGTCTTCCGTGTAGGGAGCATGTAAAGCGGAGTTCAGGTGGCGACCTTTGGCATATCGATTACCCACCAAAAGAGTTAGGGTAATTTTACCAACCTACCAAAAACACCACACAAAAACTTAAGACCTGCTGAGATGCCCTGAGATTGGATGACTCAGAAGTTCCTTGATTTTATTGGGGCAAAATAAAAATCCGACACTGCTTGAAACAGTATCGGACTCTCATATGGCGGAGAAGGAGGGATTCGAACCCTCGAGACCAGTTATTTTTGATCTGCACCCTTAGCAGGGGTGTGCCTTCAGCCACTCGGCCACTTCTCCGACCGCGCAAATTCCACCATACATGGAAAAGCAATTGCGGTGAGCGCTGAATATTACAGAAAAGTTCGGATGATTGCAAAAACGCCATAACAAAAATCGGCATCAAATATTCGCAGCTGCATGAGGCCAACTAAAATCCGCTCAACGAATTTTGTCCGAGCCAAATGAACCGACTTTTCTTTCTGGGTTTTCTCTTTACCGTCATTGCCTCCGTCTTTTGGGGCGCCATGGGTACGGCCGTGCAGCATCTGTTTCAGATCAAAAGCGGCTTTTTTGCTCTGGGTCTTGTGACGTTGCGTCAGTTGTCAGCCGGGGTGCTGTTTGTGGCTATCGGCACGCTGATCATGCCTCGAAAGATGTGGTCGATTTTCAATGACCGCAAGCTTTTATTGGAAATCCTCACGAGTGGTGCGCTGGTGTTTTTGGCCCACTTCTGCTTTTTTCAATCGATTTCCTACTCCAATGCCGGCACCGCTGCGATTTTTCTGACGCTCAATCCCATGCTGGCCGGTCTATGGCTGACGCTGGTAAGAGGTACGAAGATGTCATCTGTGGAGTGCATTTGCGCCGTATTGGCCGCTGCTGGCGTAGCGCTGATGGTGACCGACGGCGACTTCTCCGGTCTGAAGTTCTCGCCGATGGCCGTCGTTTGGGGACTCTGTTCGGCAGTGTTTGCAACGGCCTTCAGCATTCAACCGCAGAAGCCTTCGGCCAAGGCCGGTGTTACGGTTGTTGTGGCATGGGCATTTCTCTTCGGCGGAGTGATTGCTTCTTTCTTCTGCCCGCCCTGGACGCTTAATGTAAATTGGAATTGGGTGGTGACGGCCGATTTTGCCTTTATCGTGGTTTTTGGCACGGTGGCGGCATTCTGGCTTTATCTCACCGGGCTGAAATACATTTCACCGGTGGTTTCCGGTTTGGTGGTGTGTCTGGAGCCGCTCTCGGCCATCGTCTTTTCGATGGTCCTGTTGGGGGATGTGTTAGGCGGCTGGCAGGCAGTCGGTGTGGTGCTGGTTTTGTCCAATATCTGCCTGCTTGCTTTAGCGCGCCGATAGGTTAAGTCAATGGTTTGTCCGACTGCGCTGCGATGCGAGCAGCTATCTCGGACGCACGCTTTTGGGCGTCGCGATATGAAAATTCGCAGCCGCACCAGGTTTGGTTGTAAAAACCGTAGAACTTCAAAAGCGCATTGCGGCGGTCCTGCAGACCGTCTTTTCTCCAGTTCTTGTCCCAGTATTGAACGTCATCGTACTGAGCAGCCGCTTCTCTGCCTGCAGCATTGACCTGGTCAAGATTTTTCCAGCGGCTTGAAGCCAGGGTGGTGGTAAAACGGGCAATGCCACGGTCGTGGGCCAGCTTGGCTGCTGCACGCAGGCGAACTGAGAAACAGACCGTGCATCGGCGGCCGCGTTCGGGTTCATTTTCGAGTCCCTTGACGGCATCAAGCCATGCGTTGTGGTCCCAGTCGCCGTCGACGACCTCCACGCCGAGTTTTTGGCAATGTGCCGTGAGTTCGTTTTTTCTCTTCTCGTACTCGGCCTGAGGGAAGATGTTCGGGTTGAAATAGAAGACGACGGGACGGATGTCGTGAGCGAGCATCCACTCGAGCACGGCCGCGGAACACGGCGCGCAGCAACTGTGAAGAATGACTGTTTCCATGGTGGCTAAGTTTAGCCTCGCGGATGAGACAAAAGCCTGAATTCGCAAAAAAATATTGGGTCTCTGTGTTTACTTTATGTCGGTTTTGTGTCAGAATGCGGACTCTCTAATTTTTTTGGCGCACCGGATTTGCGCCCGCGACCGATCGAGATACGACGGCGCCGGCAATCCCGTGCGATGTATCAACAACTAACATCCTAGGATCAGGTGCTTATCAATGCCCACCATTCGCGTTAAGGAAAACGAACCCTTTGAGGTTGCGCTTCGTCGTTTCAAGCGCACCATCGAAAAGTCCGGCCTGCTGACCGAGCTTCGTGCCCGTGAGTTCTACGAAAAGCCCACGGCAGAACGTAAGCGCAAGAAGGCTGCTGCCATCAAGCGTCACTACAAGCGTCTTCGCAGCATGATGCTGCCCAAGAAGCTGTACTAATCGCTCGCGCAGTACAGACTGAAGCCGGCATTGATTAAGACGCCGGAATTAGCTTGATAAGCCAGAGAAAGACGGCCGTCTCGACAGTGAGTTGGCCGTTTTTTCTTGCAGTTGGAGAAAAAGAATGACGATCAAGGAACGCATTACCGAAGACATGAAGAGCGCCATGCGTGCACATGATACGGCACGCCTGTCGGCTCTGCGCTTGCTGCTGGCCGCTATTAAGCAGCGCGAAGTGGATGACCGCGTTGAGGCCACCGACGAACTCGTGACCGGCGTCATTGGCAAGCTTATCAAGCAGCGCCGCGACTCCGTGAAGCAGTATACGGATGCCGGCCGCGCTGACCTCGCGCAGAAGGAACAGGACGAAATCGATACGTTGTCGGTGTACATGCCCGCCCAGATGTCCGACGACGACATCAAGGCAATCGTGGCGGCAGCTATCGAAGAAACCGGCGCCAGCGGCATGGCTGCCATGGGCAAGGTCATGGGCATCGTCAAGGCCAAGTGTGCCGGCAAGGCTGATATGGGTCGCGTGTCCGCGCTTGTGAAGGCAGCTCTGTCAGCCTAACAGGCGTTTCAGGCGCAATGAACTGCAGTCCGATTCGGGCTGTAGCGCTGAAGGAAGCTGCGGTGAGCACCAGGCCGGCGAGCAATCGTCTCGGTTCGGCGCACCGCAGTTTTTGTTTTTTCACTCTTTTTTCTGGCAGCAAATGATCCCGGAGAGTTTCATTCAAGAGCTTTTGAGCCGCATTGACATTGTTGAAGTGATCAACAAGGTCTCGCCCTTGAAGCGCACCGGGAAGAATTTCATGTGCTGCTGTCCGTTTCACAAGGAAAAGACGCCGTCTTTTTCCGTGAGCCAGCAAAAGCAGTTCTTCAAGTGCTTCGGCTGCGGAGCATCCGGCAATGTCATCGGCTTTCTCATGCGCTATGAGGGGCTCTCGTATCCGGAAGCCATCCGAAAACTTGCCGAATCGATCGGCATGACGGTGCCCGAAGCCCCGCGTGAGCGTGAACAACGCACGCGTGTGCGCTCGCTGACCGACATGATGAAGGCGGCTTCCGACTACTATTGCGCCAGTCTGAGAACCAATACCCGCACGATTGAGTATCTCAAACGTCGCGGCATCACGGGAGAGACGGCCGCTCGCTTTGCGCTGGGCTATTCGCCTGATTCATGGCAACCGCTCAAGGACGTGTTCGGCGAGCAGTACGCCAGCAAGGATCTCGAAGAAGAAGGCGGTTGCGGACTTGTGATTCACAACGGAGACAAACGTTACGATCGTTTCCGTGGGCGTCTGATGTTTCCGATCCGCAATCCACGCGGCCAGGTGATCGCCTTTGGCGCCCGAACTCTCAACGGCGACGAGCACCCGAAGTATCTCAATAGTCCCGAGACGGCGCTTTATCACAAGAGTCGTGAAATCTACGGTCTCTATGAGGCCTCAGCCAGCATCCGCGAAAAGCATCGCGCCATTGTCTGCGAGGGCTACATGGACGTGATTCAGCTTTCGCAGGCAGGTTTTACCGAAGCGTGTGCGGCACTCGGTACGGCTGTGACCGCCGAGCATGTGCAAAAACTCTTGCGTTCGGTTGATACGGTTTACTTCAGTTTCGACGGCGACAGCGCCGGTCAGCACGCGCTGCGCCGCGCTCTGGAGGCGGCTCTGCCCGTTGTGGAAGACGATCAGGAAATCCGTTTTGTCGTTCTACCGCCCGAGCATGATCCCGATAGTCTCATCAAGGAAAAGGGAGCTCAGGCCTTTGAAGACGAATTGAAAAATAGCCTGACGCTTACGCAGTATTTCGTGCGTTCGGTGGCCGAAGGTAAGGATTTGGGCACGGCCGAAGGCCGTAGCCAGTTTGTGGCAGAAAGTAAGCCCCTGATTGTGTCGATGCGCTCGGCGCCCATTTTGCGCAAGCAGTTGGTGGGCGAACTCGCCATGCACGCTCGCATGAGCCCTGATGAAGTTGAGCGCTTATGCGGCATTGCCACAGTAAGAAAGCTCCCTGCAGCCAACCCCGCAACGGGGATGCGCTTTGACGCGCGGCGCAATCGAAGCTACGGCGGCGGTGCGTCACGAAAGCCCTTTTTCGGCACTGGCGCCGAACCCGTGTCGCTAGCTCCCACAGGAGATATTCGCGAGCGCTTGCTGCAAAACATCCTCAACTACCCGGCGCTGGCCGTGGAATTTTCCTCCCGCATCGAAGAGGAATTCGTTGGCAGCGAGGTGGAAGCCGCCCGCGAAATTCTTGAAGTCTGGCGCACCGTGACCGGAGAAGAGGAGCCGCTGTTGCAGAGTCAATTAATTTTGGAGCGATTGCAGTCAAGTCGGCACTACGCACACTACTGTGATCTGGTGGCGCGTGAGATGGTGCTGCAAACTCCGGAAAATGCCGCTCGCGTCGAGGTGGAGCTCACGTTTGACCGGCTTGAGCTTCAGCGCATCGAAGCCAATCTCATGCAGGCTACGCTCGAAGCCAAGCCCGACATCCGGCGCGTCATGGGACTTGACGCCAAGCGCAAAGTTCTCAAGGCCCGCATCGATGAAGTGCAAAAGCAGTTTGCGCTTCACCATGGTGCGGACATCTAGCCGATCGGATTGAGCACGAGCGTGAGGGCGATCGCCCACATCACAAGGGCGATCAGCGTGTCAAGAATGCGCCATGCCTTCCGGTTTTGAAAGATTGGAAGCAGGAGTCGCGCTCCGAAACCGAGGCCGGTGAACCACAGTACGCTTGCCGTTAGGGCTCCCGAGGCAAATGTCCACTTCAAATCCTCGCCGTACTGAGCGGCAATGGAGCCGAGCAGCACGACCGTATCCAGATAAACGTGCGGATTTAGAAATGTGAAGGCCAGACACGATGTGATTGCCTTCATGAATGAGCACGCGCCGACCTCCGAAATCTCCATTGACCCGTTGCCCGAAGCCGCTCGCCTTGCGGCTGAGATCCCGTAGACCGTCAGAAAAAGCGCGCCTCCCCAGCGGAAAAACTCCAGAAGCCACTCGTTGGTTCGTATCAGCGCACCCATCCCTGCTACGCCGGCGCAAATGCAAAGGATGTCGCCTCCGATGCACACGAGAACAACCGGCAGCACGTGCTGACGGAGCAGGCCCTGTCGGAGGACAAAGGCATTTTGCGCTCCGATGGCAATGATGAGACCGGCACCGGTTCCCAGACCGGAAAGAAACGTGGCAAGCATGTGGCAAATCAAGTTCGGTGCGCGAAGGAAATGCACCAGAAACGGTTGAGGCTAAAGCAATGTGCTGATCCGCTTCGGAGCAGCCGATGTTGCACACGAAGGAATCGACGGAGGAGCACTTTAGCCCAAAGTGAGTCGGTTCGTGCGTGAGTTCGTCGTGTTTTTGGGCGAACTCATGAGATTCAACAGTGCTGTTTTGCAATCTGGCACAGCGATTGCTTGTGTGGCAGATGGAATTTGTGCAACCAAAAAAAAAGGAGGCCGCGCATGAAATTCATAGTTGCTGTCATCAAACCTTTCAAGCTCGACGAGGTGCGCGAAGCGCTGTCCGAAGCCGGCATCAACGGGCTTACGGTGACCGAAGCCAAGGGTTTTGGCAGGCAGAAAGGGCACACGGAACTCTACCGAGGTGCCGAATACGTGGTGGATTTTCTGCCCAAGGTAAAGCTCGAAATCGCCGTATCGGACGATATGGCTGAAGTTGCCGTTGAAACGATTCAAAAAACGGCATACACGGGAAAAATCGGAGACGGAAAACTTTTTGTCTTTGATCTGGCTGCAGCCGTGCGCATTCGCACGGGCGAAAGAGATGACGTGGCGCTTTAAGTCCTATGGCCACATAAAACCAAAATAAGAAACAAACAGGGAGACCATCGATGAATACTTCAACCAAGGGGGCCGTATTGTCGGCACTTCTGACAATTTCGGGGTGCGCAGCTGCCGACACGGTCGAAAGCGCGATTGACAAGGCTGATGTTGCCTGGATGCTAGTGGCAACGACGCTGGTGCTTTTCATGACAATTCCGGGGATCGCGCTTTTTTACGGCGGAATGAGCCGAAAGAAAAACGTGCTCTCCGTGCTGGCGCAGACAACTGTAATTTGTTGTGCTCTCACTTTGCTGTGGCTTGTCGTGGGCTATTCGCTCGCATTTGCCCCGGGTAACGCTTTCGTAGGCGGCCTGGATCACGCGTTTTTGCGGGGCATTGACATCAAGTCGACGACGGGCAGTATTCCCACGTATCTTTTTGTCATCTTCCAGATGACGTTTGCCGTGCTGACGGCGGCGCTCATGATCGGCTCGTTTGCCGGCCGCATGAAGTTTTCTGCCATGCTGGTCTTTATGCTGTTGTGGTCGGCTTTTGTGTACGCGCCCATTTGCCATTGGGTTTGGGCCGAGGGCGGCATCTTCTTTGAAATGGGAGCGCTTGACTATGCCGGAGGCACCGTTGTTCACATCAATGCGGGCATTGCCGGTCTGGTCGGCTGCCTGGTGATCGGCAAACGTTTGGGGTATGGTCGAGAAGCGATGAGTCCGCACAACCTAACGTTCACCATGATCGGCGCCTGCGTGTTGTGGATCGGTTGGTTCGGATTTAACGGCGGTTCGGGGCTTGCGGCCAATGAGCGGGCGGTGCTGGCGATTCTTGTGAGCCAGATTGCGGCGGCTGCGGCCGGCTGCAGCTGGATGGCCTGCGAATGGATTTTGCGCGGAAAGCCTTCTTTGCTCGGCATGGTCTCCGGTGCCGTGGCCGGACTCGTGGTGATTACGCCGGCCTCGGGCTTTGTTGAGCCGCTTCCGGCTTTGTTGATGGGGCTTCTCGGCGGCGTCGTGTGCTTCTGGGGCGCCACGGGGCTCAAGCGCCGCATGGGTTGGGACGATTCGCTTGACGCTTTCGGCGTGCACGGTGTCGGCGGCATCCTGGGCGCAATTCTCACGGGAGTCTTTGCTTCAAGCGCTGTGACCGGAGCGGCGACACTACCGGTTCTTGAACAGGTTGGCATCCAGGCGGCCAGCGTGGCGGCGACGCTTGTTTACGGCGGCTTGGCGAGTTTCGTTCTGTTCAAGCTCGTTGATCTGCTGTTTGGTCTTCGTGTTGACACTGATGCCGAGCGTCAGGGGCTTGACCTGGCATTGCATGGTGAGCGAGTCGAGTAATCCGCGCATGATCGGAAATCTTCTGGGCGGAGTTTGCTCCAGGTAAAACAATAGGAAAAAAACTAGAATCTTGACCGTGAAAAGACTAAAATGCGAAATTCGTGTAGGAGTCTTTTGATACCGGTAAAAGACCGCCCAGGAGATGAGAGCAATCCATCGGAGGCGAGCGACACGATTCAGAATAGAGGCGTACCCGCAATCAACTGGCCGATTCGGCAAAGGGGGAATGTACCCGGCCGACGGCGTGCGCGATTCAGCTCGTAGAGAACTCAAGGGACGCATGTTTTGATGCAGGAACGGAAACGCGTTTTTCCGCCTGATCAAACCAGAAAAACAATGGAGCCGGTAAAGGCAAAGCGTGCCTGAGGGGTGTGCTTTGGAGAAAAAATAGTCGACTTGATAAGAAGGTTCTGAGCAGTTTCATCGTTTTCCAGCATTTTCAATTCACCGCCCGCATTCGAACTCGAAGGTGTTGCGGGCTTTGTCGCGTGTGCTCGTTTTGGGTGAATGAGGCCTATTCGAGGTTGCCGACAAAGACATTGAAACTGCAGATTCTTTCTTTTTTCTGACTGAGCTGAAGTTTTACTTAGTTATGACAAAAAAAACCGAAAACACTGTCGCTGACATCGTTTTTCCCGATCTTGCCGCCATTGAATGGATTGCGCACGCGCCTGCAATCAAGGTGGGCGGCGATGTGGTCATCGTGAGCGATGATCTGGTTGAAGAGGTGTCTGCTGCGCCTGCCAAGAAGCCCCGTAAGAGCTCCAAGAAGACCGAGGTCGCCGGCGAAGACAAGCCCAAGGCCAAACCGGGTCGTAAGCCCGGCCGCAAGGCAGCTGCAAAGAAAGACGACATGGACGACATCGGTGACGACGAGATGATCGATCTCGATATGGACGCCGATGAAGAGGGCGGTGAAGATCTTTCGGAACTTGAAGAACTCGATCGTGTGTCCGACGGTGTCGACGCATCGAGCGATTCCGAAGACCATGTGCCCAACGGCTACAGCTCTCTGGTTCGCCTCGGCCGCCAGCGCGGTTGGGTGACCGTGGCCGAAATCAACGACCATCTGCCTGACAACGTCGTGCGCAACGAAGAGTCGTTGAGCGAAATCACCGAACAGCTGTTGCGTCTGTCGATTCAGGTGTTTGAAGCGCCGCCGAGCGAAGACGACATCCTGATGAACGAGCCGGTGAGCGACGACGAAGACATCAGCGAAGAAGACGCTGCCGCCATGCTCACGCCGGAAGAAAGCGCGGGCTTGTCCAAGGATCCGCTGCGCGCCTATCTGCGCGGCGTGGGTTCCCACAAGTTGCTTACGCGCGCCGGTGAAATTGAAGTCGCCAAGCAGATCGAAATGTATACAGCCAAGCTCTTGTCGGCCATCATTCAGCATCCGATGGCCGTTGAGAAACTGGTTGAAATCGCCCAAGGCCTCAAGGAAGACAACGCTGATATCGATACGGTGATTGACGGCTTCACCGACAACCAGGCCCTGGCCGAAATGGACGAAAACGAAGAGGTCGGCAGCGATGAAGTGGCTACCGACATCGGCGCGGCAGCCATGACGACCGAACAGCTCGAAGAGATGAAACAGCGCGCCATCGAAATGTTCGAATCCTGCAGCCACTATCTGCAGGCTATTCGCGACAGCTTCGGCGACCCCAAGCGCTTGCAGGCATACAAAGATGCTCGTGCCGCCATCGCTTTCGAACTCGCTCCGGTTCGCTTTGCCGTCAAGGCCGTCACGGTTCTTACTGAACACATCACGCAGCATATGGATGCCGTCAACGAAAACATCCGTCAGCTGCGCGCCCTGATGGTTGATCGCTGCGGCTATCCCCTCAAGGCCTTCCTTGAGGAAGTCAACACGCGCATTACCGATCCGGCCTGGATTGATGAAGCGCAGAAGGCCGGTCAGCCCTACAGCGTTCGCATTGAAGAAAACCGTCCGTTGCTTGCACACCTGCAGGATCAGTTGCGCGTAGCCGAACAGACGGCTCTGCTCTCGATTGCCGATCAGCGCGATCTGGCTCGTCAAGTGCGTCTGGCCCAAACCAATCTGGCCAATGCCAAGGCCAAGATGATCGAAGCCAACCTGCGTCTGGTGATCTCCATTGCCAAGGGTTATGTTAACCGCGGCTTGGCGATGACCGACCTGATTCAGGAAGGCAATCTGGGGCTGATGAAGGCCGTCGACAAGTTCGAATACCGTCGTGGCTACAAGTTCTCGACCTATGCCACCTGGTGGGTGCGCCAGTCCGTTACGCGTGCCGTGGCTGACTACGGCAACACCATCCGTATCCCGGTGCACATGACCGAGTCCTACAACAAGATCCGTCGCGTGCGTCAGCGCATCCTACAGGAACGCGGCCGCAACCCGACCGATGCCGAGCTTTCTGAATTGTCCGGCGTGCCGCTTGCCAAGGTGCAGCTGCTTACGCAGGCCATGCGAGGCGTGGAATCGATCGATGCTCCGATCGGCGACGACGAGGATGCAAGCCGTTTGGACTTTGTGAAGGGTGACGAATCGGACGATCCGCAGCGCAAGTTCCTTCGCATGGCGATGGAAGAAGAAATCAAGCGTTCGCTCAATGAACTGATGCCGCGCGAAGCCCAGGTTCTGCGCCTGCGTTACGGCATCGGCACCAACCATGACCACACTCTTGAGGAAGTGGGTCAGGCGATGGGGCTGACGCGTGAACGCGTCCGCCAGATTGAAAGTGCAGCCATTCGCAAGCTGCGCAGCCCTGACTTCCAGGAACGCTTGCGCGACTACCTGCAGGTGGCCAATTCTCTCGACTAATCGCATCGGCCCAAAGCTGATTCGAAGAAGGCGGTTTCCGAATTCGGTGCCGCCTTTTTTTGCGTCTGTGGACAGTCTGACAAATTTGTCTTTAACCGCTCTGATTTTTGCTGAAAAAGCGGCAAAAATTAGTGAAATTTCCACGAATGCGCTCTTTTCAGTCGTTAAACTTATTCCCTAGGCTGCAGCGTGACGACAATCTTTTTGTCGCGCATGCCGCACGTTGTTTGAACCCTCTATCTGTCGCACCGCCCAATGGATCACTCCCTTCCGCTTCTTTTTACTTTGGCACTGGCCTTCGTCTTGGCGCTTATCTTCGGCTGCATTGCTGAAAAGCTGAAGTGTCCGGCCTTGGTCGGCTTTTTGTGTGCGGGCATCCTTTGCAGCAGTAATACGCCGGGACCGACGGCTGACATGGAAATCGCCATGCAGCTCTCGGAAGTCGGCGTCATCCTGTTGATGTTCGGAGTGGGGCTTCATTTCTCGATTTCCGATCTCTTAAAAGTCAAGGGCATTGCGGTTCCGGGGGCGGTCTTACAAATGACGATAGCGACCTTGTTGGGGTTGCTGTTTGCCGTTTATGTCTGGGAGTGGAGCCTTGCTTCGGGGCTTATCTTCGGCCTGTGCCTGTCCTGCGCATCGACCGTGGTGCTGCTTAAAGCTCTGGAAATGCACGGGCATCTGAACACGGTTGACGGACAGATTTCCGTCGGCTGGCTGGTTGTGGAAGACATTGCGACGGTACTGATTCTTGTGTTGTTGCCGCCGATAGCCCAGATCATGGGCGTTGCGCCGGGCGGCAGCGAAGCGGCTGAACCGATGACGGCAAGCGGCATTGCATACGTGATTGCCTCGACGCTGCTGCACGTTGTGGCCTTCGTGGCCATCATGATGGTGGTCGGCCGCAAGTTCATCCCCTGGGTGCTTTGGCAGATTGCCAAGACAGGGTCGCGCGAACTTTTCACGCTGTCGATTCTCACTGCTTCGGTGGGAATCGCATACGGCGCGGCGGCGGTCTTTGACGTGAGTTTTGCTCTAGGGGCCTTCTTTGCCGGTATGGTGATGCGTGAAAGTAAGTACGCGCACCGCGCCGCATCCGATTCGCTGCCGCTGCAGGACGCTTTCTCGGTGCTCTTTTTCGTGGGCGTCGGGATGATGCTCGATTGGCGCGTCATCATCGAAGAGCCCTGGTCGATTCTCACGATGCTTGCCATTATCATGATCGGCAAGTCGCTTACTGCCTTCTGCTTGGTGCATTTTTTGCGCTACCCGCTGCATACGTCTCTGAACGTCGGCGCGGCGCTCGCGCAGATCGGCGAATTTTCGTTCATTTTGGCCGCGCAAGGCATTGCGCTTGGCATGACCGATCAGAAGATGCTTTCGATGGTGGTGGCTTCAGCCATTTTGTCGATTGCTCTCAATCCGGTGATGTTTGCGATGATTCCCTATGTGCGCCGCTTCTCGGTGCGCTACTTTGCTTGGGCGCGTGCTGCGGCGATGCTCACCGATCCATACTCGGTGCTGCCCAAGGAGACCTCGCGCCGCATGCTCATGGGGCAGACCATTTTGGTAGGTACCGGCTCGGTGACTCGCGCCGTTGCCAAGCGTCTGTCAGACGATGACGTTCCGTTTGTGTGCATATCCGAGGACAAGTCCTTTGCCGAAGAACTGCGCAGCCAGAAGCACGCAGTGATCAGCGGCGATGCTGCCGATCCGATGGTTCTTGTTCAGGGGCATATCGTGACGGCCGCGCAGCTGATGGTGATTGACATTGATCCGGTAAAGACGCTCAAGATCGTTGAAATGGCCAAGCAGCTCAATCCCGATCTCAATATCATGGCTCGCGCGGGTTCGCACGACGAGGTCGAACATCTCAAGTCCGAGGGTATTGCGAAGGTGTATCTCGATTCCGAGTGCGTTTCGGAAGTGCTCACCGGCAACATTCTCGATTACTATAAGAAAGACGAGGAACAAGGCGAGCAGGGGGCGGTTCAGTCCCAATCTGCTCATTGAGTAAGAGGAAGACAGCGAAATGGAAATTTCTCCGGTTGTTTGCTGGCTTGTGGCCGGACTTCTTCTGGTTGGCGTCGATATGTTGCTCGGCACCTTCTATCTTTTGGTGATGGGGCTTGCGGCCGGATGCGGTGCGCTGGCAGCTTGGGGCGGCTTGTCGGTCGGCTGGCAGTTTTCCGCCTTTGCTGTCGCTACCATCGTGGGCAGTCTGATCGTGCAGCGTTTTCGTAGCGCCAAACACACCGAGAGCGACGCTTTGCAGCAGCCCGACGTCGGCCGGAACGTCACGGTTAAGAAATGGAACGACGACGGTACGACGCAGGTTTCCTACCGAGGCGCTCTGTGGACCGCATACACCGCGCAACAATCCGAGCTTTCGGTCGGCGTTTGGCGTATTGTGCGAGTCGAGGGAACGCGGTTGCTGATTGAACCGGCTTCGCACTGAACATTCTTGTAGCAGGATCGAATATGGCCATATCCAACTTTTTGATTTTCTCGGTTTTCTTCGTTTTGCTCGCCGTTGTGTTCGTCACGCAATGCATCAAGGTGGTGCCGCAGCAAAACGCATGGGTGGTTGAGCGTCTCGGTAAATTCCACAGCGTGCTCACGCCGGGGCTCAATATCATCATTCCCTTCATCGACCGCGTCGCTTATAAGCACAGCCTCAAGGAAGTGCCTCTGGACACGCCGAGCCAGGTTTGCATCACGAAGGACAATACGCAGCTAACTGTCGACGGCGTACTCTTTTTCCAAGTGACGGATCCGCAGCGAGCAAGCTACGGTACGAGCAACTACATCATCGCCATCACGCAGCTTGCGCAAACCACACTTCGCAGCGTCGTGGGCCGTATGGAGCTCGACAAGACCTTCGAGGAACGCGATCTCATCAACAAGTCCGTGGTGACGGCCATTGACGAAGCCGCTCTCAACTGGGGCGTGAAGGTTCTTCGCTACGAGATCAAGGATCTGACGCCGCCCGCGGTCATCTTGCAGGCCATGCAGCAACAAATCACCGCCGAGCGCGAAAAGCGCGCCGTGGTAGCGGCTTCCGAAGGTCGCAAGCTCGAACAGATCAATTTGGCGACCGGCGCTAAGGAAGCGGCCATTGCTCAGTCCGAGGGCGAAAAGCAGGCCGAAATCAACAAAGCTCAAGGTCAGGCTGCGGCGACGCTTGCTATTGCGCAGGCAACCGCCGAAGCACTTCGCATGGTGGCTGAAGCAACTAACGCTCCTGGAGGCATGAACGCCGTCAATCTGCAGGTCGCCGAGAAATACGTTGAAGCGTTCTCCAAGCTTGCCAAGGAAGGCAATACGTTGGTGGTCCCTGCCAACCTGGGTGATCTGTCGACACTGATTACCTCCGCGATGACGATGGTCAAGGGCGTCGGCGCCAACGGTGGTGCAACTCAGGTGCTTCCGAAGTCCTAAGCGAAAGGTTGCGCTATGACCGACACGACGCAAGACAAGACGGCAGGCAAGAGAGGCGCCGAGCATCTGGGCTTTGAGCTTGCCGAGGGTGAGGGCTTTAACCGCGACCGCGTAAGCGTGTTTCTACTTTTGAACCTCGTTGTGCAGTCCTATGCAGAGCACCAGATGGCCGGATTTGGGGGAAACGCCGAAAATCTCGGCCTGGCTGCGTTTCTGCGGGAGGTGACGGGGCTCTTTCAGGGACGTTATCCCGAAGTTCTTCGGGGATACGGCGAAGACGAGGGCTGGAGTGGCAAACCTTTTACCTCCTGGCTTCGGGCGCGTATGGTCGAAGATCTCACAGAGCAGGACCGCGACTGCTTTGCCTGGAAGGACGATGCGTATCTCGTGGCGTTTGCGGTGAGCAAAATGGCCGTTGGGCTTCACGGTCTGTTTGCCGAGCAGCTGCAGGAAGACAAAACGATGGACGAAGCGCAGGCCATCGGAGGCAAGATTCTGTCCTTTTGCGCACGCTGGTCTCTGATTCTGAGCGGCGACGAAACGCCGCTTCCCGATTTTGCTGAAGAAACAAAGGATAAGTTCGATGAGTAGTTGCGGATCTTGCCGTTCGGGCCGATGCGGTGATTTTTCTTCCAAGGCGGTCGGTCTGCCGAGTTTGGCTGCCATTGACGTTGTCGAGCGCATTTTGCTTCAGGCCGTCAAAAATACGGCGCAGCGTTCGGTTGACGCTTCTGAGGGAAAGTTGTCTCGCCAGGATTTGGTTGATGCAGATCTGAAGCTTGTGACGTGGCTCACGGACACCTTTGCCGGCCGCAACCGTCATTTTGAAACTGCCGAAGGCTGGAATCCGACGGGGCTGGCTCAGTATCTGCGAGAAGGCATGGGAGAGCGGGTGCGCGACGTTTTGGGCGGAAAGTTGCCCGACGGTGATTACGAGATGATCGAAATCGGTGCGCGTCTCTTTCTGAACAATGCCTATGTGCTTTTGGAGCAAATCGGTCTGATGGGCAACGGCAACCTCTCGGGGCTGGAGCAAAACGACAGCGTGTTGTCTTTTGTCAACTATTGGTCATGCCTGCTCACGGGCTGCCCCTTTGCCGATGACTGATCGACATGCCTTTATTTCAGCGAAGCGCCCTTAAGGAGGGCGTGAGTCCCAGAGAAGCTTTCGGTTGGGCTCTTTTTGACGCCGCCAATTCCGGCTATAGCACGGTTGTGCTCACAGCCGTTTTCAACGCCTACTTTGTATCCACGGTTTGCGGCGACGCTTCCTGGGCGACGTTTCTCTGGAGTTGCGCCGTAGGCGCGGCCAATGCCATCTCCATGCTTCTGATGCCTGCGATCGGGCGCGTGGCCGATCTGACGGCCACCAAAAAGAAGTGGCTGATTGCCGCAACGATTCTGTGTGTTTCGGCCACCGCCTTGCTTGCTTTGTCCGGCCCCGGCACGTACATACTTTCAGTGGCGATGCTCATCGTGAGCTACATCGGTTACAACGTGGGCGAATCGCTCAATTCTGCCTTCTTGCCCGAAATATCCCGCCCCGAGGCCGTGGGCAAGGTCTCGGGCTGGGGATGGTCGCTCGGCTACGTCGGCGGCTTGATTACGCTTGGATTTTGTCTTGCGGTGGTCACTGCGGGGCAAACGCAGGGGCTCGGAATGGATTCTCTGGTGGCGGCAACCAACATCATCACCGCTGCCGTCTTTCTCGTGGTGAGCCTTCCGGTATTCATTTGGCTTAAGGAGCGCGCCGTGCCGCAGGTGCACGGAGTCGCCCAGCTTAAGACCGCCATGGCGCAGGACGTAGACAAGGGTAAGACGGCCGAGACACTCATGAAGTTTGTCGACTTCCGCTATCTCGTCATCTGCGGCTTTTTCTACCAGTGCGGCGTGGCAACGGTCATCACGTTGGCTGCGGTGTACGCTTCGGCCGTGATGGGTTTCGGTCTGACTGAAACGCTCGTGATGGTGCTTTTGGTGAACATCACGGCTGCCGTCGGCGCTTTTGGCTTTGGCTACATACAGGATAGAATCGGACACAAATTGGCGCTTGCGCTGACCTTGTTGCTATGGATCGCGATGGTGGCTACGGCGGCAAGTGCGCAGACGAGCGCCGTGTTTTGGGTGGCGGCAAATCTGGCCGGTCTTGCGATGGGGTCGAGCCAGTCTGCTGGACGTGCGCTGGTGGCCGTGTTTGCGCCCGAAAAGAAACTTGCCCGTTTTTACGGGATATGGAATATGGCGTTGTGGCTCTCGGCGGTCATCGGGCCCATCACGTACGGTGCTGTGACTTGGATGACGGGGAACAATCAAAGGCTCGCTATTGTGGTGACGGGATTATTCTTTGTGGCCGGGATCATTGCGCTGATTCCTGTTAAGGTTGCCCGCGGAGCTGCGCTTGCGCAGGCAGAAAATCAACTAGATGGACAATAACAATGCTTGATTTTTCATACTACAACCCGACGCGTCTCATTTTCGGCCGCGGGTCCGAAACGAAAGTGGCGGCTAGCTTTCGGCCGTTTGCAGGCGACTCCGGCCGCGTGCTTTTGGTCTACGGCGGCGGAAGTGCCGTTCGTTCAGGTCTGATTGGTCGCGTGACGGAAAGTTTTGAAAAAGAAGGCATGACCGTGATCGCCAAGGGCGGCGTTCGCCCCAATCCCACCATTGATCTGGTGCGTGAGATGATCGAGGTGATCAAGGCAGAAAACATTGAGGCGGTGCTTGCTGTCGGCGGCGGCAGCGTCATTGATACGGCCAAGGCTGCGGCGGCGGGTGCCGTATACGACGGCGACGTCTGGGACTTCTTCTGCGGTAAGGCCGTGCCGAAGGCGGCTATGCCGGTGGCGACGGTGCTTACGATTCCGGCAGCGGGCAGCGAACAGTCGATTCGTATGGTGATTTCCAACGGCAACGTCAAGGCCGGCTGCGGAAACGAATTCGTGCGTCCGAAGGTCTCGGCCATCAATCCCGAACTTTTCTTTACCCTGCCTCAGAACCAGATTTCGGCGGGCGTCTTCGACATGATGAGCCATATCATGGAGCGCTACTTTACCAATACGCCAGCTGTCGATTACACGACGGCGCAGGCCGAGGCCGCGCTGCGCGTGATCATGGAGCAAGGCCCCAAGCTGATGGCCGACAGCCAGGATTACGATGCCTGGGCTCAGATCGGTCTGGCCGGAAGCTTTGCGCACAACGGTTACTTCGGGCTCGGTTTTGAGGAAGACTGGGCCTGCCATGGCATTGAGCACGCGATCTCCGGTTGGGACGCTGAAATCACGCACGGCGCAGGCCTTGCCGTTGTGACGCCGGCTTGGCTTAGTTACGTTTGGAGCGCCAATCCGCAGCGCGTTTTGCGCTTTGCTCACGAAGTACTCGGCGTTAACGCTTCGGAAGGTACCGATCCCGAGCAAGTGGTTAAGCTTGCCGTTGCCAAACTCACGTCGTTCCTGATGGTGATGAATCTGCCGACGCGCCTGCATGAGCTCACCGACAAGGAAGTGCCGGTCAAGGAAATTGCCGCGGCAGCTGCTGCCGGCGGTACGCTCGGCCACTTCAAGCCTCTCACGCAGGGCGACATCGAAAAGATTCTGATGCTTGCCGCCTAATCAACTTTGCAAACCGACGATAAGGAGACGTCACGTGTCTCAAAACGATGTTGCACAAGCCGGCCGCTTTACGAACAAAAGCGCAGGACACTACAACCGTCTGAGCCTACGCAACGGCGTCTCTTTAAACGGTCTCACTCGCAATCCGCTGGATCTGGAAATTTTCTTTCAGGCGGCGCTGTTTTTTATCTCGCAAGCCGGAAAGGACGATTCCCTTGACCAGGAAACGTTCCTGGCGAGGTTGGAGTTTTTCCGCAGCCATCACGCAGCCTGGCTTGCCGGTACCACCGAGGAAATCTACGAGTGGATGCAGGGGTGCGGACTTGTGGTGCTCACCGACGACGACGTGCGCTTTACAGCGCCCGTCTCGGATGAATTCGAGACGACCGATGCGGTGGTCGAGTACTGGCGGGAGCTTGAAGGAGAACGCGTCAGGCGCAGACATCGGGTGCGCGCTCAGCTTCAGGCCAAAAACCGGGAGGTCAATGCACCAAAGCCGATGAGCACCGATCCTGAGTTGGATCGCCGCCTGATGCAGGAGGCGTTGCGCATGGCCAAACTCGCCTATGACAACGATGAAGTGCCGGTCGGTGCCGTCATTGCGATGGACGGCAATATCGTAGCGACAGCCATGAATGAAGTGGTTACTCGTCACGATCCGACCGCACATGCCGAAGTGCTCGTGATTCGCAAAGCCGCGGCGATGCTTGGCAATGAACGTCTCAACGGCGCGACGCTTTATGTGACGCTGGAACCCTGTCCGATGTGTGCCGCTGCCTGCAGTCTGGCGCGCCTGGCTCGTGTGGTGTGGGGCGCCGATGATCCCGACTGCGGCGGCATGCGCGGCGCCATTGATGTGGCCGCCAAAGCGCATTTGAATCACCGTCCGGAGATGACGCCCGGCGTACGCCGCGCCGAGTGCGAAAAGATTCTTCAGGACTTCTTCAAGGCCAAACGTAAGAAAGCACAGGCTTGAGGATGGAGGTGCTGCACATGATCTGCGAGACTCCTTCTTCCGAAACCGTCATTGCGCCGGAATTGTGGATTTGCGCGCCTTCGCGTGCTCTCACTGTTGTGCCCGGCGATGAAAGAATTGATCACGAACGTATCGATGCGGCCTGCGGCGCCTTGCGTGCGTTGGGGTGGTCGGTGAAAGAGGCCGCTAATGTCCGACAAGTGGACAAGAGTTTTGCCGGCACCGATGCGCAGCGTGCGGCAGGTTTTGAAGAGGCGATGTGTGCTCCGCAGGCCGATCTGGTTTTGGCATTGCGCGGCGGCAGCGGTACGGCGCGTATTTTGGATCGGATCAATTGGGATCGCGTGGGGGCTTCGCACGCAGTCTTTATGGGATTGTCGGATCTCACGGCAATCAATCTTGCGCTTTATGCCAAGTGCGGCAAGGCGAGCTGGCAGGGGCCGGTTGCGGCAGCCTTTTCCATTCCCGATGAGACGAGGGTTGAATTTTTCATGAGGGCGATGAGTCGTCCGCTGTTTGAGGAAAAGCTTGTAGCGCAAGGCGAAGCGATCGAAGCAGAAGGTGTTTTGTGGGGCGGCAATCTGTCGGTGCTTACGTCACTAATCGGTACGCCGTATTTCCCTCAAATCGACGGCGGAATTCTGTATCTCGAGGACATCAACGAGCCGGCCTGGCGCGTCTCGAGAATGCTTTCTCAGTTGAAACTCTCGGGCGTATTGCAGCGCCAGAAGCTGATTCTCGCGGGAGACTTTACCGGAACCGATCGCAATGCCGGATCAGGAGCGGGGCGCTACACGCTCAGGGATGCGATGTCGGAATGCGGATTGCCTGTGGTGTACGGGTTGCCCTATGGCCACATCAATTCGACGATGTGTCTGCCGTTTGGCGTGTCGGGCCGTGTGACACTACGCGATGAAACGCTCGTGATCCGAGCCGACAACTGTCCGGTGCCGACCGAATTTCCCGGTGCTCAACAGGCAAATGCCCCGCTGTGGTGGGTCTGACGACAATTTTGAAGAGTAACGAAAGTGAAGTGGCTGCAGTCAATTAAGCGACTTTTTACGGGGTTGGACGCTCAGCAGCGCCCCACCGCGCGCATTCTTTCCGAGCAGATTCATGTGTCGCTTCGACTGCTTCCCGTGTCGCTTGCCGGGCAGATCATCGGAGCTTTGGGGATTGCGGCGCGTTTTTGGCCGCTCGTCAATCACGTGATGCTGGTCTCCTGGCTTGTTGCTCTGACGATCACCGTCTGGCTGTGGGCGCGTCTGCGTCGGCGCTTTTTGGCCGATACGAGGCGCGAGGCGCACATTCGCGAATGGCTTAAGCAATGGATGATTCAGTCGGTGGCAACCGGCATCGTCTGGGGCTTTGCGGGCGTTGCTTTTCTCATCACACAGGACACAATGGACATCGTCGTGCTGGTGTCGGTAATGGTGGCCGTCGTTTTTGCGTCGTGGCCGGCTTATTCCTGCTGGATTCCCAGCCTCTTTGCCGTGATGCTGCTCTCTCTGGGGCCCCTGACGCTGGGCTTGACGAGTGCCCTGGAGATCGGTCAGACGGCACTTACCGTGATCGTCATCGTACTCATCTGCTTTGTTCTTTACAGCGGCCGACGTTTAAGTGAAATCGTCGTGATGGCGGTGACACGCGACGCTCAAAATGAACGCTTGGTGGCTCGACTCAAAAGTGAGAAGTCGCGAGCCGAAAGCGAACGGCGGGCTGTTGCGGCGGCCAGCGAACGACGAGCGAAGTTCTTTGCTGGCGCCAATCACGATCTGCGTCAGCCTTTGCAGGCCATGGGAATCTACCTGCAGATCCTGCAGATGCAATCAACGCCCGAAACCAAGGATGTCATCGCGCAGCTTGGTGCAACCGCGCAAAACATTTCGACGTTGGTTGAGCAGCTTTTGGAAGTCAGCCGCATTGAGACCGGACACCTGGACGTCAAGATGGAAAATGTGAGCGTTGCGGAGCTTTTTGCCGAGCTTGCCGCCGAATTTGCCCCGGTTGCCGCCTCCAAAGGATTTTTCTTCCTGACTCGTCCGCTGCCGCTTACCGTCCATACGGACCCCTTGTTCGTCAAGCGCATTCTGACGAACCTTATTACCAATGCCATTCGCTACAGCAGGAAGCCCGGCTCCAAGATTGTGCTGGCAGCGCGCCGTTTGCGAAACGGCCGCATTACGATCGGCGTGTACGACCAGGGGCCGGGTATTTCGGAAGAAGACCGACATCGCATTTTCGAGGCCTTCTATCGCGGTGAGGCCGGTAAGCACTCCGAAACCGGTTACGGCCTTGGACTCTCGATTGTGAGCGGGCTAGCCAAGCGCCTGGGTATTCCGATTACCGTCGGCAGCCGACTGGGTCGGGGTTCGGTGTTTCGTCTGGAATTTACTAGCGTCAAGAACGCCGCGGCGGATCATGCCGCCGACCGTTTGCCGCTTACCACCGACCTTGACATGCGCGGTGTGGTGGGCATTCTGGAAGACAACGACATTGTGCGAAATGCCGTGAGCGCCATCATCCACAGCTGGGGCGCAACAGTCGTTTCTTCTCGTGAGCCTTCTCAGGAATTCATCAGTCGCATGGTGACCGAAGCCCAGGACGGTAATCTGGCCGCATTATTGTCGGACTACAACTTGGGTGAAGGCGTGATGACGGGGTTGGAGGCGATTTTCGCCGTGCGTATTGGCGCGGCGCGCAACTTCCCCTGCGTGCTGCTTACGGCCGTAAGCGAAGACGTGATTGCACGAGCCTACCGAACGCTTGTTCTCAATCCCGACAACGAAGGACAAGCCATGCCCGTGATTCTTCAAAAGCCGGCAGGCGCTGAAGCGCTTGCCTCCGCCCTGCGCCGAGCGGTGGCGGAAAACCGCAAGACAACGGACTAGAGAACGACGTCAAAGCCCGCACGACGAGCCGCGATGAGCGCTTCCGTGCGGTTGCGGGCACCGAAGGCGCGGTAGATGGCCGAGATGTGCGTTTTAACTGTGCCTTCCGACAAATTCAATTCGCGGCAAATGCGCTTGACGGGAAGACCGCGTGCGAGCGTGTGCAGCACCTCCTGCTGACGCTGCGTAAGACGGACCTGAGGCGTGGACTGCTGCATCTCGACGGCAGCTTCCGTAAAGAATCCTTCCTTTTGACTCTGACTCAAAAGTTGGGTCGGAATATAGACGCCGCCTTGAAGCACGAAGGTGATGGCGTCGCTCAGCATATTTGTATCGAGCGACTTGGGTACGAATCCGGCGGCACCGAGCTGCAGCACGCGCATGATGTTGGCCTGATCGACGATGCCCGAGAGCACCAGAATTTTGAGTGCCGGGTTGGTCTGAACCAACTCTTCGAGAAGACTCGTCGGCGTCTGCACGCCCGGCAGATTCAGATCAAGAATCAGCAAATCCGTATCTTCGCTGTGTTCGCGCACAAGAGCTCGCGCATCTTCGGCCGTGCTGCCGGTCAAGACTTGAGCTCCTTCAAACTTTGCCTTGAGCAAAACCGAAAGAGCCTGAACAATCAGAGAATGGTCGTCGACGAGAAGAAAGTTCATATGAAAAGGACGCTCATAGGTGCTACCGAATATTCAATTCTAAAAGTTTCGTGGCTGAAATTGAGGTCATATAAATCCGCGAGGAAACCCGCGGCTTAATGACATGGACCACCCTTAATAC
>ERZ1673738.681-NODE-681-length-58509-cov-13.169193_pt1 | contig 58509 bp, 60 predicted proteins | sample MGYA00580198_ERZ1673738 | MGnify/ENA primary metagenome ERZ1673738 (study PRJEB41218, sample SAMN15661784) | gut metagenome | host: Homo sapiens | place: Canada: London | collected 2015-08-20/2019-03-30 | study: EMG produced TPA metagenomics assembly of... | reverse complement strand
TATAGAGCTGCCCGTCGATATGCCTAAGGAGGAGGTCGAGGCTGCGGCCAAGGCGCACAAGGATGTAGTGCCCTTCCTGGAAGGCAAGACCGTACGCAAGGTCATAGTTGTTAAGAACATAGTGAACATAGTAGTCGCGTAGGATTTGACAGAGAATGCCGCTCATTTGGAGCGGCATTCTTAAAAGGAGGGGCTATGGACTCCATATACATGAAAAGCGCCATCGCGGAGGCGGAAAAGGCATACGCCGAAGGTGAAACGCCGGTGGGGGCAGTAATAGTGAAGGACGGCGGAATCATCGCCTCCGCACACAATATGACTGAGCGGCTCAACGATTCCACCGCTCATGCGGAGCTTCTGGCAATACAGGCGGCAGAAAAGGCGACGGGGGACAGACGGCTCACCGGCTGCGCGCTGTACGTCACAATGGAGCCGTGCCCGATGTGCGCCGGGGCGGCGTTGAACAGCCGCATAGAGGAGATAGTATTCGGCGCATGGGACAGCGAGATGGGCAGCTGCGGCTCCCGGACTGACGTTACAGACGGGCGGCTGCCGCGCAGGGCAAAAACGATGGGCGGTGTGCTGGAAGAGGACTGTCAGCGGCTTCTAAGGGACTTTTTCAGGGAAAAACGGGGCAAATAGCTGGTCTATTGTGTACATATCATGAACTTTCGGCGGAATATATTTGTTTTTAACGCAGGTTTAATCTTTTTGGGATAAACTGAGCATAATAAAAGGCGAAAGGAGCGCAAGATTATGCTTAAGCTTATTGAAAAGGTAAAGAATGCGATGGAAGCAAGCGAAGCCGCCGAGGCAATGAATGAACTGATGGGCCACGACAGGGCAAAGCAGGGCAGCATGAAGGAATGCCTTTCTGCGCTGCTGAAAGCCGCCGGAGTGAACCACGCCGCAGAGGTATACAGGGCCAGAGAAGGCCGCATGGCGGGTCGCAGGGGCTACAGCTTCGAGTTCCTGTCAAACGGCCGCAGATACTGGGGCTTTGTGGACAGAATGACTATGGAGGTACTCCGTTTCCGCTTTCAGGCGGCATAGTGCTTAAAAAAACTTTAAACATATGATAAAATGCCCATATCCAGTATTGGATATGGGCATTGATTTTATTTTTAAGGAGAAATACCGTGCGCATACTCGTTGTGGAAGACGAACAGGACCTGAATAACGTTATATGCAATAAGCTGCGCGCTTCGGGCTACAGTGTGGATAGCTGCCTGAACGGCGAGGATGCGCTGGACTATATCCGCGTGGGCAGGTACGACGGAGTGCTTATGGACATAATGCTGCCAAAGATAAACGGCTTTGAGGTGGTAAAGATGATACGCGCCGAAGGGGATCGCACCCCGGTGCTGTTCCTTACTGCCAGGGATACCGTGGAGGATATAGTTCACGGGCTGGACATAGGCGGCAACGATTATCTGATCAAGCCATTCTCCTTTGAGGAGCTGCTTGCGCGCATACGCGTCATAACCCGCAACAAGGATCAGGGCTACGCAAGCGTCCATACCCTTGCCGATCTCAAGGTGGACAGCGCCGCCCGGACCGTTTACCGCGGGGATAGGGAGATAGAGCTTTCGCCAAAAGAATTCGCTTTATTGGAGTACATGATAATAAACAAGGGCAAGGTATTGAGCCGCGAGGCCATAGAGGATCACATATACGACGTGGACTACGAGGGCGGCTCAAACGTAGTGAATGTATACATAAGATTCCTGCGCCGAAAGATAGACGAGCCCTTTGAAAAGAAGCTCATACATACCGTCCGGGGCTCAGGATATGTATTAAAGGAAGAATAGCGTATGGCAAAGAATAACAGCAGTCAGGCTCCCAAGACCAGGCCGAAGTTCTGGGAGGCCATATCCGTAAAGTTCATAATCATATTCTGGTTTACGCTGCTCATGGTCATTGTGTCGGCACTGGTAATGGTGTTCATGCTGACGGTGAGCAGGCTCACCATGGAGCAGGACATGCAGCGCAGGGTGCTTTCCGGAGTCAAGGCCAACAGCAACGACCTGAAGTGTGAAAACGACACCATACAGGCCAAAGGCGGTTTCCAGTATTACGTAAACGGCGTATACTGCCTCATATATGACGCGAACTGCAACAAGGTGGCGGGGGAATACCCCGAAGGCTTCTACACTAACGCCGGCTTTGAGGACGGAGTACTGCGCACTGCCGAGTGCGGCGGCAAGAAGTATTACATATACGACAGCTACATTACCTTCAAAAACGGAAGGCACGCCTGGATACGGGGCGTATCCCTTACCACAACCACCGTGACTGTGGCCAGCACCGTGGCAAAGGTAGCGTCCTATGTACTGCCCGGCGTGGTAGTAGCCTCCGCTATCGGCGGCTACTTCATAACCCGGGCGGCCTTAAAGCCCATAGACGAGATAACCAAGATGTCGGACGAGATATCCGAGGGCCGGGACCTTTCCCGAAGGCTGAATATGAGAAACGTCACCATGGAGGCATACATACTCGCCCAAAGCTACGACAAGATGCTGGAGCGGCTGGAGCGAAGCTTTGATATGGAAAAACAATTTACGACGGACGCTTCCCATGAGCTGCGTACCCCCACGGCGGTTATAATCTCCCAGTGCGAGTACGCCCAGGAGCACGACGCCACGCCGGAGGAATTTCAGGATACCATAGCCATAATCAAGCGGCAGGCACGCCGCATGAACGCCATGGTGTCCCAGCTTCTTAGCTTTGCCCGAATGGAGCAGGGAACCCAGAAGGTAAAGCTGGAGCATGCGGACATAAGCGATATAGTTGAGGCGGTATGCGAGGAGCAGGCGGAGCTTAATCCCGAGGTGGACTTCCAGTGCGCCATAGACCCGGGGATATGCTCAAACGTGGATATAACGCTTATGAGCCGCCTTGTGGAAAACCTCATAACAAACGCCTGTAAATTCGGCGGCAAGCATGTCAAGGTGGGCCTTTATGAGGAGGATGGGCAGATATATCTGTTCGTCCGGGACGACGGCATAGGTATATCCCCGGAGAACCAGAAAAAGGTATGGGACCGCTTCTGGCAGGCGGAGCCCTCAAGGAGCGACAACCGGCAGGGCAGCAACGGCCTTGGACTTTCCATGGTGCGGGAGATAGCCAAGCTGCACCGGGGGGAGATGAGCCTGCAAAGCGCGCCCAGGCAGGGCAGCACCTTCACATTAAAGATGCCAAAAGAAGAATAACAAAAAAGTGGCGTTAAGCCACTTTCAGCCTGTCAAAAAAACCCGGGGTTGATAAGGGGCCGCAGCCCCTTATGTTCAATCCGGCTCTGACGACATGTGCGTCAGAACGGATGAAAACCCGGAGGGTTTCGTACTTTGCGGGTTTTGCCGCCCGGGAACGAACGTGAGAGGCAAAACCCGAAAAGATTCAAAAAAGTGGCGTTAAGCCACTTTTTTGATTAGAATTTCAGCTTTTCCATGCGGTCGAACACCTCTTTTATGGTATCCAGGCTGCATGCGCAGACGAGACGTATGTACCCTTCCCCCGAAGCGCCGAAGGAAGAGCCGGGGGTGGCGAGTATGTGGCACTTTTCGAACAAAACGCCGCAGAACTCTTTGGAGCTGAGGCCTGTCTTTTCAATATTGGGGAAGACATAGAAGGTTCCGCCGGGCTGCCCCATGGAAAGATAGGGTATGTTCTTTATGCGCTCATAGGCGTAGAATACCCGCTCCTTATACCGGCTGATGTACTTATCTTGTATGTCCTTCCGAAGCTCCAGCGCCTTTATGGCGGCGCGCTGAGAGGGCGCGGGGGCTGTGTAAACGAGGGAGTTATTTATATGCATGGCAGCGCTGACTATATCGGGAGACGCTATGATGTACCCTATGCGCCAGCCCGTCATCATGAAGTTCTTTGAGAAGCTGTTCAGCGTGACGGTGCGTTTCATGGCGCCGGGGAAGGAGCAGATAGGCACGAAGGGGCCATTGAACATGTAGCGGGTGTATATCTCGTCCGCTACTATCAGAAGGTCGTGCTCCTCTGCAATGTTGTACAATAGCTTCAGCGTGTCAATGCCGTAGGCGGCCCCTGTAGGATTGCAGGGGTTATTGAATATGATGGCCTTGGTCTTTGGTGTGATAGCGGCGCGGAGCCTGTCCCCGTTTATGGCATAACCCTCCGAGCCATATGTGGGCACCTCTACGCATACGCCCCCTGATAGCTCTATCTGGCTGCGGTACATGGTGAAATATGGCGAAAACACAATAACTTCATCGCCGGGATCGAGCAGCGCCATCATGGTGAGCCCCATGCCCATGCAGCTGGAGGCTGTGACAAACAGGTTTTCCCGGGAAATATCGATGGAAAAGTCCTCTTTGTACGCCTTTATGACAGCATCTATCAGCTCCGGATCCCCCTTGGGGTCGCCATATTTGGTGTATCCCAGCCGGGCGTCCGAAAAGGCTGCGTCTATTATACGGCTGTCCGTGATGAAATCGGTATCGCCTATGCTCATGTCTATCACATCGCTATAGCGGCTCAATGCCTCCGTATCCAGAGAAAGGCCGCCTGAGATGTTCTGAAAGCGCTTTGCAATGTAGTTTTTCATATTATTTATCCTCTTATGCCTTGGGGTAGGGTACTACGGTGGAACCGTTGGGAATAAGCAATATGTCCTTATCCGCTATATCCGCCGCAGCGAGCAGAGCGGCCATATCGGTATATGCCTCTATGCCCATAGGGGCCAGCGATGAAGGGTCGGCGGTAGTCAGCAACATTATCCTGTATTTTTTCGCCTGCTCGCAGTTCATGAAGAATATATAGCCGGGTATGGTGAAGCCGGCCTTCAGCTCCTCATAAAGCCTGCCTTCTTTAAGTGGCTTAAGCCAGTCGAAATACTGGGCGGGGCCTCCGCCCTCCACGGCCTCCATCAGCACTATCAGCGTGCCGCCGGCGTTCAGGCCGCTTTCCACGTTGTCTATGATCTTTGTACCCTGATAAAGGGACATATCCTTGGGATAGCCGCCGCAGCTGGTGATTATCACGTCCGCCTTTTTGACTATTGGCACCCTGTATATCTCGTCCACCCTATGGCATGCCAGCTGCCATGACTTCATGGGATCGCCCGAGATTATATGGGCAAGCTGCATATCCGCGTTCGTGACCAGGTTTATGCCGAAAAGGTTCTTTACCATAGCCGCTGCCTGGCACATGTCCTCGTTGAGGGGATTGCCGTCGGTCACTCCGTTGCCTATGAGTGGATTAGAGCGGGGGGCGAGCAGGTCCAGTGAGTGCAGATGGTTCTGCCGTATGGTTTCGAGGCCGCTTATGCCGGGCAATATGCTCTTGCGGCCGCCGCCATACCCAGCCATTACATGGTAGGTGCAGGCGCCCAGCATTATCACCTTGTCTGCATTTGCAGCGATGGGGTTTATGCGCACCTCCGTACCGAGGGAGGTGGTGCCTATATAGACAAGGTCCTTTGCCTGACAGTCGTGGTTTACTACCCTGATCCTGTCGTAAACGCCGTCCGTCACCAGAGTACGCAGTTCATTTTCGTCGCCGCCCGGGTGAGTGCCGTTGGCGATTATTATGGTGATGTTGTTTTGGTTCACATCGCACTTATCGGTCAGATAGCTGATTATGTGGGGCACCACAAGATCCTGCCTCATCCAGAAGCGGGACATGTCGCTGACTATGAGCGCCACCTTATCTTTTGGATTTACCCAGGACTCCAGAGGCTCGTGACTGACCGGCGAACTAAGCGTCGCGTAAAGAGCGGCCCTTATATCGTCGATCTTTGGAACGGGGGTGCCGTAAAGCTCTGTAACGTGTGCTTCATCAAGGGCGAAGGTGACGCTGCCCTTGCCGTATTTCAGGGTGTAGTCTTTCATGCTGCTCCTTTATTTTAGCTTCAGTGAGCGAAGATAAGCCTTTTGTCCGTCGGTTATCCTTCTGCTTTCGATGGATTTTTGTATGGTCTTGTTGTGGGTCCAGGCGTCCAGTCGGCGGTCCTCTATATAGGGAAGGGCCGCCTCGTACTGCTTGGCGAGGGCTGTAGCGAAAAACCATGCCGTCATCATGTTGATATAGTATTCCTCGCTGCGGATATCAGCCGCAAGTTCCAACGCCTTCGGGGTGAAGTCTTTATCCAAAAAATGCTCCATCAGCATGCCGATGCCGAAGCGGACGGTGTAGGTCTCGCGGGAGGCCGTCCACTGTTTTATCTTTTCATAGAGCTCACCGCGGTGCTTGGCAAATACCTTTGGGCTCAGCATGTCGCATACCGCCCAGTTGTCGATATACGGCAGGAAGCGCTCGGTTTCGGCCATCGCCGAAGCATAGTCCCTGATGCGGCATATCAGCGCCCCGTGGAGGTTGTTTTCGTCGAAGTATTTATGGGGAAGCTCCGCCATAAACCGGGCTGCCTCGTCTGTGCCGTAAAGCTCCTTTGCCAAGGCTCTGATGGCCGGGGCGCGCACGCCTATTACGGCGTCTTTGCTTATATTTGGCGTCAGTCTTGCGGAAAAATCCCGGTATTTTGTATCCTGTAAGGTGAAAAGCCGTTCTGTGACCGTCATGTGTTTACCCTCCAAGGTGTGCTTTTGCGTATTATACCAGATGAGACCCTATATGGAAAAATGCCCGAAAGGCGGTTTTCGGGCATTTGCTGCTTTTAAGCTACAGCACCTTTGAAAGGAAGCTCACAAGACGCGGGCTCTCGGGGTGGGCGAAGAGCTCGCGGGAAGGCTTATCCTCTTCGATTATGCCGTCTGAAAGAAATATGGTGCGGTCGCTGACCTCGCGGGCGAAGCGCATCTCATGTGTAACGACTATCATGGACATGCCGTCGTCGGCGAGGGCCTTCATAACGTCCAGAACCTCGCCTACCATTTCGTGATCGAGGGCCGAGGTCGGCTCGTCAAACAGCATCACCTCGGGATTCATCATGAGCGCGCGGACTATTGCCACCCGCTGCTTCTGTCCGCCCGAAAGCTGGGCAGGGTAGGCTGTGAGCTTGTCTGCAAGGCCGACCCGGGTGAGCAGCTTTACCGCCTTTTCCTCGGCCTCGGCGGGAGACATCCCCTTTATCTTTACGGGGGCGGCAGTGAGGTTCCTGAGCACGTTCATGTTGTTGAAAAGGTTGAACTGCTGGAATACCATGCCTATCTTCTGGCGGTGCAGGTTTATGTCTGTCCTTTTGTCGCAGATGTTTACGCCGTCGAATATTATCTCCCCGCTGGTGGGCTTTTCCAGAAGGTTAAGGCACCTTAGGAAGGTGCTTTTGCCGCCGCCGGAGGGGCCTATTATGGCGGCTACACTGCCCCGCTCGAAGGTGGTGGATATATCCTTCAATACCTCCAGACTGCCGAAGGACTTACAGAGATGGTTTACCTGTATCATGGGGCTACTTTGTTCCATTGGACATCTTCCTTTCCATGAGGGATACGAACCTGCCGCTTATGAAGGTCATTATGAAGTAGAGTATGGCGGCAATGGCAAGCGTTTCGAGGCTTATGTAGGTCACGGCGATCACGTCCTTGCTGCGGAACATGAGGTCAGCTATGCCAATGACCGACACTATGGAGCTTTCCTTTATGACAGTGACGAATTCGTTGCCCAGAGCCGGCAGTATATTCTTTACCGCCTGGGGCAGCACCACCATGGTCATGGTTTGGGACTGCCGGAAGCCCAGGCTCCTTGCGGCCTCGGTCTGGCCGTGATCCACCGCCTGTATGCCTGAACGTATTATTTCGGCAACATAGGCGCAGCTGTTCATGCTCATGGCGACTATGCCGGCGGCGAAGCGGGAAAAGTTGGGTATCCAGGATATATCCGGCAGCTTAATGCCGGTCATGGGCAGGCCGTAGAATATGAACATGAGCTGAACCATAAGCGGGGTGCCCCGTATGAACTCGATGTATGCGGTGGCAAGGTAGCGCAGGGGCTTTACCTTGCTCATGCGGAGCATCGCCATGAGGGTACCGAATACTGTGCCGAGCAGCACGGAGAAGAAGGCGATGATGAGGGTGTTCTTTATGCCCTCCGCAAAGAAGGTATTATATCTTGTGAACAGGGTCCACATCCGTGTCAGGAATGCTATAAGTGCTGCCATTAGTGCGAGCCGCCTTTCTTTTTAGCTTGCTTAACTGGAAAAGCCGAACCCGGGGCGGTCAGGCCTCGGGCACGGCCGGTATGGTGAGCTTTTCCGGACTTTAGTCCATCTCAAGGCCCATGGAGTCCGCGAGGGCTACCGCCTCGTCATATGCCTTCTGGAATGAACCGTCAGAGGCGACCTTGGTAATCACTTCGTTTACGGCGGCTACGAAGTCCTCGTTGCCCTTTGCGATGACGGCGGCCTTACCGTAGTTTACCTCGTTGGGGTCAAACTCAAAGGCTGCCAGAGCCAGCTCGGGATTGCTCTTGATGAGGGCGTCTGCGACCGCGGAGTCAACTACCAGAGCGGCGATGTTGCCGGCGGCAACTTCCATGCCCAGCTCGGGGTACTTGTCAAGCTCAAACAGCTCGCTGTCGCTCAGCACGTTCTTGATGAGCAGGGACTGCACGGTACCCTTCTGCGCACCCACCTTCTGGCCTGCGAAGCTCTCCTTGGTGGAGTAGGTGGCTTCGTTGCCCTTCTTTACTATAACGGCCTGGGGGCTCTTCTCGTATACTTCGGAGAAGTCGATGACCTGTGCCCTCTCCTCGGTAACGGTGAAGGCGGCTATGCCTATATCCACCTGGCTGGACTGAACGGCGGGGATTATGCCGTCAAAGCTCATATCGACTACCTCGAGCTCTACGCCCAGGGCATCGGCTATCTGCTGTGCGAGCCACATATCGCAGCCTGCGAAGTTGGCGTCCAGATCCTTGAACTCATAGGGGGCGTACTGGGCTTCGGTGCCTACAACCAGCTTGCCGCTTTCCTTGATCTTCTTCATTACTGCGGCGGGTGCGGAGCAGGCCGCCATGGACAGTACCATCAGGGCCGCGAGGGCCAGTGCAAACAGCTTTTTCATTGAATGTATCCTCCAATTTTAAAAAATTTATTTTACTTATTCAGCGGTGTGCTTTCTTGCTGAGCACATGATTTATTATACGCATAAAATCCGGTTTGTAAATACCCAAAATGCAAAAATATAAAATTTTTTTGATAAAATGTGCATAAATACATCCGGAAATGCATTTTTTAAGCTAATATGCAGCATAATTATGCAATAATGTTATGCATTATAACTTTTGCAGGACTATGGCGGTATTTTAACGGAATAATATTTAAGAAAATGCATAATTACTGTTTACAAAAGAACTTCCATAGAATATAATGCTAAAAGTTGTGATATAGGAAGGGGTTATGGTTGACTTTCACGCAAAACAGGCATTTTATATAGGTAAATGCTGGAAAAATTGGCTTATGCCCATTTTTGCGAAAAGTAATAACAAGTCCAGCAACTATAAGTGTTACTTATAAAATAAAACGACTAAGGAGGAACGCCGATGCAGCTTTTCAATGAGCTTTTCGGGAATGTGCTGAACTTTACCTGGCAGCAGGGAGTTATGATCGTAATAGGCTGCGCCCTTATATGGTGCGCGATAAAGCGGGAGATGGAGCCCGCGCTGCTCTTGCCCATGGGCTTTGGGGCGATACTCGTAAATCTGCCCTTTGTGAATACCGAGGCTATAGAGACGATGTTCAACGCGGGCATAGCGACCGAGCTTTTCCCGCTGCTGCTGTTCATAGGCATAGGCGCCATGATAGACTTTGGGCCTTTGCTTTCCAACCCAAAGATGATGCTCTTTGGCGCGGCGGCTCAGTTCGGTATATTCTTTACTCTTGGAATGGCGGTGCTGCTGGGCTTTGAGCTGAAGGACGCCGCAAGCATAGCCATAATAGGTGCTGCGGACGGTCCCACCAGCATATATGTGGCGAACTACTTCAAGTCCAACTATCAGGGAGCCATAATGGTGGCGGCATACAGCTACATGGCGCTGGTGCCCATAGTCCAGCCGCCTGTGATAAAGCTCTGCACCACACAAAAGGAGCGGCGCATACGCATGCCCTACAATCCCAAGGCGGTGTCTCAGACCACCCGCATACTGTTCCCTATAGCCGTTACAGTCATAGCAGGCACCATAGCCCCCAAGAGCGCGGAGCTTATAGGCTTCCTGATGTTTGGCAACCTTATACGTGAATGCGGCGTGCTTGGCAGCCTGTCAGAGACCGCGCAAAAGGATCTTGCAAATCTCATCACACTTGTGCTGGGCCTGTCCGTTTCCTTCCGCATGAAGGCTGAGATGTTTGTCACCCTTGAGACGCTGGTGATACTGGCGCTGGGTCTTGTTGCGTTTATATTCGACACGGTGGGCGGCGTGATGTTCGCCAAGGTGCTGAACCTGTTCTCCAAGAACAAGATCAACCCCATGATAGGTGCAGCCGGCATATCGGCATTCCCCATGTCCAGCAGGGTAGTGCATAAGATGGGGCGCGAGGAGGATCAGGGCAACTTCCTGCTGATGCACGCTGCAGGCGCAAATGTCAGCGGCCAGATAGCATCGGTAATAGCCGGCGGATTGGTCATAACCCTCATAGAGAACGTCATAGCTGGCATGTAAAGGAGGAAGAAGTATGTTTGATCTGCATTTTGACCCTCAGGCTTTGGTAAACGTGCTGCCGGTGCTGGGCAAGGGCATTCTCGGTGTGTTTGCCGTGATCTGCGCCATATGGGCGCTGGTGGCCATCATGAACAGGAATGCCGGGAAATAATAAGGCTTTAAACCGAAGGGGCGGAAATGAACTGCCCCCCTTTTGATTTACTTTATTACCTCCAGTTCGTCCCCGGGCCTTACGGAGCCCTCCTTGAGCACCTTTACGAATATGCCCTCCCTCGGCATGACGCAGTCCCCTGCCGCCTTGCGTATGGCGCAGTCATAATGGCACTCCTTGCCTATCTGGGTAACCTCGCATATGGCATCTGGGCCCAGCCTGAGCCTCGTTCCCACAGGCAGCTCATAGAGACATATGCCTTCGGTGAGTATGTTTTCGGCGAATGCGCCGGGGGTGAGCCTGAAGCTTATCTTCTCCTGCAACTTGGCTACGCTCTCGGCGCTCAGCAGGCTCACCTGGCGATGCCAGTTGCCGGCATGGGCGTCGCCCACTATGCCGTGGTCTACTTTGAGCTGTATTTCCGGCACCTCGTGTTTCTGTGTGCCCTTCTTTTCGGATATGCAGACCGCAATTATCTTAGCCATTCTGATGACGCTCCTTATGCTCATGGCCGTTGTGGGAAGAGCATTCCCCCGACCAGCCGCGCAGCATCTGTATGCCGTGCTTCAGGGCGGGCAGCACCGCAGTAAGGCATTCCTTCGCCGCCTTTTCGCTGCCGGGGCAGTTGATTATAAGAGTATCGCCCCGAATTCCCGCAGCCTCCCGCGAAAGGCAGCCCCGGGGAGTTATGCGCATAGATTCGGCCCGCATGGCCTCGGGTATGCCGGGGACCTCCCGCTGTATGACGGCCCTTGTGGCCTCGGGGGTGATGTCTCGCTTGGAGAAGCCTGTGCCGCCGGTGGTGACGATAAGGCAGGGACTTAGCCTGTCGGCGCATATGGTGAGCTCGGTCATTATCTTTTCCATGTCATCCGGTACGAGAGAGGTGCTTATGACTTCGTAGCCGTCCTCTCTGAGCAGCTTGACGAGGGCCGGTCCGGAGGTATCCTCCCTGAGCCCGGCAAAGCCCTTGTCGCTTACGGTTATCACTGCCGCGGTGTAACGGTTTTCCATATTATTCCTTCCTCCTGAACTCACCGGATTTTCCCCCCGCCTTGCGCAATAGGCAAATGCTTTCAATAATTATATCCCGCTGCGCCGCCTTGCACATATCGTAAACCGTCAGGGCGGCTATGCTTGCTGCCGTCATGGCCTCCATCTCAACGCCTGTGGGGCCCGTGCATTTCGTCGTGGCGAATATGTCTATTGTGTGGTTTTCGTCGTCCAGCTCAAAGCTTATGTCTGCGCCGGTCAGGGCTATGGGATGGCACATGGGTATAACGTCCGGGGTGCGTTTTGCGCCCATTATGCCGGCTATCTGTGCGGTGGTGAGCACATCCCCCTTTTTTATGCCGCCGGACTTTACGAGTGCGTAGGTATCGGCATTGAGAAGCACGCGGGCTCTGGCTGTGGCGGTGCGGAGGGTATCCGCCTTTTCGGACACGTCTACCATGCGGGCCCGGCCCTGATGGTTAAAGTGGGTGAATTCCATGTTATCCTCCTATACGGTTCATGTCGCGGGCAGAAGCGGATCTGTCAGAATAGGAAAGGGCGCAGTGGCGCTCCGGCTTGCGGGATACGGCAAATTCTATCCGCTCCTTCAGCGCATCGCCGTGAAGTCCCCTTAGGGGTATCTCCTCGGCAGAGTGCAGGCAGGGCTTGAGGCAGCCGTCCGCCGTAAGCCTCAGCCTGTTGCAGCCGGAGCAAAAGTGGTCGCTGAGGGGGCTTATGAGCCCTACCGTGCCCTTTGCGCCGGGCAGCCTGTAAAGCCGGGCTACGCCGCCGTCGCTCTGAACGGGCTCAAGCTCCGGAACTCTCTCCAGAACGGTGCGCATGGGCAAATACGCTTCCCTGTCAAATGGGTAAGTATGGCCAATGGGCATGAGCTCTATGAAGCGCACCTGATAGGACTTTTGCTTGGTAAGCTCTACAAGGCGGGGTATCTCGCAGTCGTTAAAGCCGCCTATGAGAACTGTGTTCAGCTTGATATTTGTAAAGCCGGCCTCCTCCGCGGCGGCTATGCCGGCGAGGGCGTCGTCAAGGCTGCCTATCCTGGTTATTTGATGATACCTATCGGGATCAAGAGTGTCGAGGCTTATGTTCAACCGCATTAATCCTGCGGCCTTAAGCTCCCTTGCCATCTCCGGCAGCAGCAGGCCGTTGGTGGTCATGGCAAAATCCTTCACTCCGGAAAGCCCGCTTATGCTGCGGCAAAGTTCGATTACGCCCTTCCGCACCAGAGGCTCGCCCCCTGTAAGGCGTACCTTGCTGAAGCCCATTTCTACGGCGGTCCGGATTATCTCATATATATCCTCGAGGCTGAGGATATCCCTGTGGGATTTTTTGTCAATGCCCTTTTCCGGCATGCAGTAGCGGCAGCGCAGGTTGCACCTGTCCGTCAAGGATACGCGAAGATAGTTGATATTGCGGCCAAAACTGTCTGTCATTCAGGCACCCCGGAGATTATTATTATATTCAATTGTAGCACGGCCCATCGTCGAATACAACCGATATACTTGCAAATCCCAAACGCTTGGTGTATAATTTGATTATGCGTTATTTATAGGTGAGAATAACGAAAACACGATGTCAGAGGAAGAAACACATGAAGCTTATCAGAACAGAGGACGCCGTGGGCTGCGTGCTGTGCCACGACATAACCCAGATAATAAAAGGAGTTACAAAGGACGCGGTGTTCCGCAAGGGACACATAGTCCGACAAGAAGATATACCCGTGCTGCTCAGAGTAGGCAAGGAGCACCTCTACGTATGGGAGAGCGACGAAAATACCCTGCATGAAAACGACGCGGCGGAGGTACTCCGGGATATATGTATGGGGGAAAATATGCACCCCACGGAGCCCAAAGAGGGCAAGATAGAGCTGATAGCGGATATAGACGGGCTGTTCATAGCGGATCTCCAAAAGCTCAGGGAGGTGAATTCCTTAGGCCGAATGATGATAGCCACACGCTCCTCAGGCTTTCCGGTAAAGGCGGGAGATAAGCTCTGCGGCACCAGAATAATACCACTCGTAATAGAAAAGCAGGCAATGGAGCAGGCGAAAGCCGCGGCGGGCGACAAGCCCATACTCCGCCTTCTGCCGATAAAGCAGAAGAAATACGGCGTGGTGACCACCGGCAGCGAGGTGCTGAAGGGCATAATACAGGACACGTTCACTCCGGTTATAGATGAAAAGATGGGGGAATATGGCTGCCGCATGATAGCCCACTCCACACCGGGCGATGACGACAGGGCTATTACCGCCGCCATAAAGCAGATGATAGCGGATGGGGCAGAGATGGTCATATGCACCGGGGGTATGAGCGTGGACCCGGACGACCGGACGCCTCTCGCCATACGCAACAGCGGCGGACGTGTTGTTACATACGGCGCGCCGGTGCTGCCCGGGGCAATGTTCCTGCTTTCATACAATGAAAACGGAATACCGGTATGCGGCCTTCCGGGCTGTGTTATGTACGCCAAACGCACCATATTCGACATAGTGCTGCCCTATCTTCTCGCGGATGAGCCGGTAACGGCGGAGCTGCTCAGCGGCCTCGGCAACGGCGGCCTCTGCCTCAACTGCAAGGTCTGCCACTATCCCAACTGCGGCTTCGGTAAGGGCGCATGATACGGACGCGAAGGCGTTTTGTATATACTTGATAAAAAAGGAGAAATGAGAGATGAGGAAGATTTTTGCATTATTGATTGCTGCCGCAATGGTGCTTGGCCTTGCGGCCTGCGCCGCCCCCGCAGCCGATGAACCCGCCCCCGCCACCGAGGAGACGGCCGCGCCCGAAGAGACCGATCCCGAGGCAGAACCCGTGGAACTGATTGTATTCGCCGCCGCTTCCATGACGGAGACCATGAACCAGATCGCAGAAATGTATAAGACCGTGGCGCCCAACGTGACGCTGACTTATAACTTCGATTCTTCCGGTACCCTGAAGACCCAGATACAGGAAGGCGCCGAGTGCGACCTGTTCATTTCCGCCGGCCAGAAGCAGATGAATCAGCTGGATATTACTGCCGATCCCGAAGTGAACACCGACAAGCTGGACTTCGTGCTTGAGGGCACCCGCATAAACCTGCTTGAAAACAGGGTCACTCTGTGCGTACCCGAGGGCAACCCCAAGGACATCAAGAGCTTTGACGACCTGGCCGATAAGCTGAAGGAGGGCTCTGTTCTTATGGCGATGGGCAACAGCGACGTTCCCGTTGGCCAGTACACCCAAAAGATACTCGCTTTCTACGGCCTTGACGAAGAGAAGCTGGCCAAGGACGGCGTTATCACCTACGGCACCAACGTAAAGGAAGTCACTACTCAGGTAACTGAAGCTTCCGTCGACTGCGGCGTTGTATACTGCACCGATGCCTTCAGCGCAGGGCTCACTCCCGTGGATTACGCCACAAAGGAAATGTGCGGTCAGGTCATCTACCCCGCCGCCGTTCTGAATATCAGCGGGAATCAGGAGGCTGCCAAGGAGTTCCTGGCATACCTCCAGACCGATGAAGCCATGAAGGTATTCGAGGCCGTAGGTTTCGCGCCTGTGGCGTAAGCTATGGATTGGTATCCGCTTTACAATTCTCTTAGAATAGCCGCGATAAGCTGCGTGCTGGTGTTTTTTGCGGGCATTTTTGCAGCTTATTATGTGGCAAGGCTTCCTCGCGCCGTAAAGGGCATACTGGATGTCATACTGACTCTGCCAATGGTGCTGCCGCCTACGGTAGTAGGTTATTTCATACTTCTGGTCTTTGGCGCGAAGCGCCCCCTGGGCATATTCCTTGCCCAGTACGGCATCAAGTTCGTAATGACGTGGTACGGCGGCGTGCTGGCTGCTGCGGTTGTGGCATTTCCTCTCATGTATCGCACAGCCAGGGGAGCCTTTGAGAGCTTTGACGATACCCTGGCGTATTCCGCTCAGACCCTCGGCCTCTCGAACACATACATATTCTGGCGCATAAGGATGCCCTACTGCCGTCAGGGCATATTGGCGGGCACGGTGCTGGCCTTTGCACGGGCGCTGGGCGAATATGGCGCAACAAGCATGCTCATAGGCTACACCCCCGGCCGCACCGCCACCATATCCACCACGGTTTACCAGCTGTGGCGGACGAATGACGAGGCGGGGGCCTTCTTCTGGGTTATGGTGAACCTCGGCATATCCGCCGTGGTGCTGCTCATAGTCAACATGCTGGAGCGCAGAACCAAGGGAGGCAGAGCATGAGCCTTATAGTTGACATAAAAAAGCGGCTGGGCTCCTTCAGCCTTTCCGCACAGCTTGAAGCGGGGGAGGGAGTCACGGGCATACTGGGCTCCTCCGGCTGCGGCAAGAGCATGACGCTTAAGTGCATCGCAGGCATAGAACGGCCGGACAGCGGACACATAGAGCTGGACGGCGTGGTACTCTACGACAGCAGAAAGCGCATAGACCTTCACCCCCAGCAGCGCAGGGTGGGCTATCTTTTTCAAAATTACGCCCTGTTTCCCAATATGACTCTCAGGCAGAATATACTCTGCGGCCTCAAAAACCAGCCGGATAGGGCTCAGAGGGAAAAAGAGGCGGACGATATGATAGCCCTGATGGGCCTTCAGGGGCTGGAAAAGCACAGGCCATACCAGCTTTCAGGCGGCCAGCAGCAGCGGGCGGCGCTGGGCAGGATACTGGTGAACAAGCCAAGGCTTCTGATGCTGGACGAGCCGTTTTCCGCGCTGGATACATACCTTCGGGAGAGGCTTCAGGCGGAGATGCGGGAACTGCTGAAAAATTACGGCGGCCCGGTCCTGTTGGTGACACACAGCAGGGACGAGGCTTACAGACTTTGCCGGAGTATCGCTGTGATGGATAAAGGAAGTACGACCCCTCCGCGCCTGACAAGGGAGCTTTTCGAGGATCCCCATACCGTAGCCGCCGCAAGCCTTACCGGCTGCAAAAACATATCAAAGGCGGAGAAACGGGGAGAGCACCAGCTGTATGCCGTAGACTGGGGCGTTACCCTCACTGCCGCCGCCCAGCTGCATGACGGACTTTGTGCCGTCGGCGTGCGGGCGCACGACATACTTGAGGAGGAACGCCATAACAGGTATGCCATAGTCTGCGGGCAGCCAATAGAGGACCCCTTCGAGCTGACGCAGCCCTTCACGTTCGCGTGCCAAGGGGATAAAAAAATGCTCCTCTGGGTAAAGCTGCAAAGGCGCGAGCCGTATAGCGCCCCCAAGGAAGTCGGCATAGCGCCGGATAAGGTGCTGCCGCTGTACGAAAAATAAATAAAACAAAAAGCCGGTGGACTAAGCCGGCTTTTTGCTTTAGGGGGAGAAATCTTATGGATGGAGTTATTATCTTGCAGCGGTTTCCCTTCTGCGATTATTATAATACACGAAGATTGCGGCGGAAAAATGCAGAATTCATGTACGATCGGTAAAGTAACTATTAACAAACCGTGTACAAAACAAAAAATCAAAAAAACAAAAAGCCGGTGGACTAAGCCGGCTTTTTGTTTTTAGGGGGAGAAATCTTTATGGATGGAGTTACTATCTGCAAGTTCTTTCCTTCTGTGATTGTTATATTACCAGCAAAATGTGGCGAGAAAATGCAGATTAAGTGTACAATCGGTAAAGTAGGTATTAAAAAAGATTGAATAGGGCTTTTGGCCCTTCTACTTCAATATAGCCTCTTTTACGGCGCTGGCAAGCTCGGCGGGCGTTTCGCCCCGGGCTGCATTTATGCCAAGCGCTTCCGCCCAGCTCACATTTTTGATGACGGCGGCCGGGAAGCCCCCTAACAGCCTGTTCCTATACTCCTGCTCCTGAGCCATGAACCGCTCAAAGTCATCCACCCTTATGAGCCGCAGGGCGATCCCTTGTACGGCGAGGTACATGGCGGCCTTCCTGGCAAGCTCCTCCTGGGCAGCGTCAAAAAGCAGCGCCCCGTCGCGTAAGCCCTTGTGTGGGTCGGCTATGATGTACGCCCCCTTATGCATGTCTTCCTTTGGTGTAACGTAGCAGCTGTCCATAAAAACCTCCTAATCAGAGTTTCGAAAAAGTGGCTAAAGACCACTTTTTCGAGTTTTTTTCGGTTTTTGCCTCTCACATCCGTTCCCGGGCGGCAAAACCCGCAAAGTACAAAAACCTTCGGTTTTTATCCGTTTTGACGCACATGTCGCCAAAGCCGGAATAAACTTAAGGGGCTGTGGCCCCTTAACAACCCTGGGGATTCTTTCGACAGACTAAAAACGCAGCGTGTAAAAAAATCGGAGAAGCGGGGAACCCGCTTCTCCGAAAAGCTAAGCTTTAAATCAGACAAGGCCCTGAGCCATCATGGCGTCTGCAACCTTCTTGAAGCCGGCGATGTTGGCGCCTGCTACCAGGTTGTAGCCCAGACCGCACTCTTCAGCTGCCTTGGCGGAGGCGGCATGAATGTTGGTCATGATGTGATGGAGCTGGGAATCAACTTCCTCGGCCTTCCAGGCGAGACGCTCGGAGTTCTGGCTCATTTCCAGACCGGAGGTGGCTACGCCGCCGGCGTTGACGGCCTTGGAGGGAGCTACTACGAGGCCCTTGCCCATAAGGAAGAACAGAGCTTCGTTGGTGGTGGGCATATTGGCGACCTCGATGTAGTACTTGGTGCCGTTGGCAAGGATCTGCTCAGCTTCGGGCATACCGATCTCGTTCTGATATGCGGCGGGCATGCAGATGTCGCCCTTGACCTCCCAGGACTTCTTGCCGGGGACGAACTTTACGCCGAACTTGTCAGCATAGTCCTGAGCCCTGTTGCGGCCGGAGGCGCGCATCTCCAGCATATAGTCCAGCTTTTCCTGGGTGCAGATGCCGTCGGGATCGTAGCAGTAGCCATCGGGGCCGGAAAGGGTAACGACCTTTGCGCCCAGCTGGGAGGCCTTGGTGGCGATGCCCCATGCAACGTTGCCGAAGCCGGACATTATGATGGTCTTGCCCTCGATGGTGTCATGCTCATGCTTGAGGACTTCGCATACATAGTAGATAGCGCCGAAGCCGGTAGCCTCGGGACGGATCAGGGAGCCGCCGTAGCTGAGGCCCTTGCCGGTGAGGACGCCGTTCTCGTAAGCGCCGCGAATGCGCTTATACTGGCCGAACAGATAGCCTATCTCGCGGCCGCCTACGCCGATATCGCCGGCGGGAACGTCAACGCTGGGACCGATGTGGCGATAGAGCTCGGTCATGAAGGCCTGGCAGAAACGCATGATTTCTGCATCGCTCTTGCCGTTGGGGTCGAAATCGGAACCGCCCTTGCCGCCGCCCATGGGCAGAGAGGTCAGGCTGTTCTTGAAGGTCTGCTCGAAGCCGAGGAACTTCATAACGGAAAGATTTACGTGGGAAGCGAAGCGCAGGCCGCCCTTGTAGGGGCCGATGGCGCTGTTGAACTGTACGCGGTAGCCGCGGTTTACGTTTACCTTACCGGCATCGTCTACCCAAACAACGCGGAACTCGATAGTGCGCTCGGGCTCTACGAGGCGCTCAAGAAGGGCTGCCTTCTCGTATTCGGGGTGCTGCTCGATAACGGTCTCAAGAGAACGCAGAACTTCTTCTACGGTCTGAATGAATTCTTTCTCGTTACCGTCGCGCTTTTTGCACTTTTCGATTACGGACTCGATGTAAGCGTTCATTAAATTGTTACCTCCACGATTTATAAATATTGCTTATTTGCCCTGCGCCTGAGCAGGGAAATTTATGTTTTAAAATGAGTACAATAAAGCTGGCGGAAATCTTCCTCCACCTGACCTTATGATAATTCTCATAATCCCGAATGTCAACATTATAAAATAACAAATCGGCGCAATATATACAAAATAATTAAGCTTTTGCCGTTAAAAAAATCACATGTGCGCCAAAGAAAAACAGTGTTCTTCCAGCGAAAAAACACATGGAAGGACACTGTAATATCCGCTGCGATCAGAGATTGAACAGCAGGTCCTCGTAGCCGGGGAAGGGCCAGTATTCCTTGGCAGTGATGGTCTCCAGAGCGTCTGCCGCCTCACGCAGGGAACCCATGGCGGGCAGCAGCTTGTCGCGGCAGTATTCAGCGGCCTCGCCGTTCCCCTTGGGCATTGCGGCTATTGCGTCGAACAGGCCTCCTATGCGCTTGTGCAGAGCGTTGACGCCTGCGGAGAGGCCCTTCAAAAGCGCATATTCCGCATCGTTGGGTACGCCGAGCCTGTCCTTTGCCGATACGGCCTCGGCGATTTTGCTCTCGTAGCCTATTACGGCGGGGAGTATGCTGCGCTGTGCCATGCTGAGCATGGTGCTGGCCTCGATGCGTATGAGCTTTGCGTAGTTCTCGAGGGATATATCGTACCTTGAGCGCATTTCACGCTCGGTATATATGCCCCATCTGGTGAAAAGGGAGATGTTCTTTTCGCTTATGAAGCAGTGCATGGCGTCCACAGTGGTGGGCAGATGGGCAAGGCCGCGGCTTTCCGCTTCCTTTATCCATTCTTCGCTGTAGTTGTTGCCGTTGTACAGTATGCGCTTGTGGTCCCGCATGGTGTGGCGTATTATTCTGAAGGCTTCACGGCGGAAGTCCTCTGCCCTTTCGAGGCGCTCGGCGAATTCCGACAGGGCCTCCGCCACTATGGTGTTTATGACGGTGTTGGCGTCGGCTATGCTCTGGCTGCTGCCCAGCATTCGAAACTCGAACTTGTTGCCGGTGAAGGCGAAGGGGGAGGTGCGGTTGCGGTCGGTGGTGTCTATGCGGAGCCTCGGAACGGTGCATACGCCGCTTTCAAGTATCCTGTCGCCGCCCTCCTCGTATTCCTCCTTGTGCTCTATTGAGGTGAGAAGGTCGTAGAGGGTGTCCCCGAGGAACATGGAGACTATTGCGGGGGGCGCTTCAAAGCCTCCCAGGCGGCAGTCGTTGCTGGCGGCAGCGCAGCAGACGCGCAGGAGATCCTGATGCTCGTCGACAGCCTTTATTATGGCCGCAAGGAAAAGCAAAAACTGCAGATTATCCTTGGGGGATTTGCCGGGGGCCAGCAAATTCATGCCGGTATCCGTGGAAAGCGACCAGTTGTTGTGCTTTCCGGAGCCGTTGAGCCCGGCGAAGGGCTTCTCGTGCAGCAGGCATACCATGCCGTGGCGGAGTGCGGTCTTTTTCATTATTTCCATCACCAGCTGGTTGTGGTCCGTAGCGGTGTTGGAGTCTGCAAATACCGGCGCCAGCTCGTACTGGCCGGGAGCCACTTCCTTGTGCTCCGTCTTGGCGAATACGCCCAGCTGCCAAAGCTCGGTGTCAAGATCCCGCATGAAATAGCTTACCCTGGGGGATATGGCGCCATAATAATGATCGTCCATCTCCTGCCCCTTCGGGGATTTTGCCCCAAAGAGGGTGCGGGAGCAGAGGACGAGATCCGGCCTCTGGTCGTAAAGGGACTTTTCTACAAGGAAATACTCCTGCTCTGCGCCGGAGGTGGATATGACCTTCTTCACATCCTCGTGGCCGAACAGCTTGAGTATGCGAAGGCATTCCCGGTTGATGAGGTCCATGGAGCGCAGCAGAGGGGTCTTTTTATCCAGAGCGTCTCCGCCGTAAGAGAAGAACAGAGTGGGTATGCACAGCGTGGCGTCCTTTATGAATGCGTGGCTGGTGGGATCCCATGCGGTGTAGCCTCTGGCCTCAAAGGTGGGCCTGAGGCCGCCTGAGGGGAAGCTTGAGGCGTCAGGCTCGCTCATTATGAGCTCCTTGCCGGAAAACTCTATGATGGCACTGCCATCCCGGCCGCAGCCAAGGAAGCCCTCGTGCTTTTCTGCGGTAACGCCGGTGAGAGGCTGGAACCAGTGGGTGTAGTGGGTGGCGCCCTTTTCCAGCGCCCATGCCTTCATGGCGTCTGCCACTGCGTTTGCCACGTTTATGTCCAGTGGTTCTCCGGAGCGGATAGCGTCCTTGAGGGCGGCGTAAGCCTCGCCGCTCATGCGCTCCGACATGGCGCGGTCGCTGAACACCAGCTCGCCGAAGCTTTCAGTCAGATTGTCCATAATAATTCCCCGCTATATAATAAAAATTTATTGCAAAAACAGCAAAACTATAATGTTTTAGTCTATATTCACGCTGGATAAAAGTCAAATAAAAAATGCCGCGCAGGCGGCGATTTTCTGCTTCGGCTATATCAGCAGGCCCCGGAGCTTGTATACGGCTACCGCTATGCTTTCACGCATGTAGTTGTTGAGCTTGGTGTACCATACGTCCTTTGCGCCATAGCCCTCAGCTTCAATGCCGTTCATTATGGCTACCCTCCCCGCCCGGTAAACGTGGAAGCTGGTGGTGACGAAGGCGGCGGAAGCGCCGGGGAAGCGCTCGTCAAGTATCGCCTTGGAGAATTTGAAGTTTTCCCAGGTGCTGGTGGACTTATCCTCCGTTATTATGCGGCCTTCGTCTACGCCGTGGGATACCAGGTATCGCTTCATGGCCTCCGCCTCGCTTATATTTTCGCCGTCACCCTTGCCGCCGGATACTATCACCGCGGTATTTGGGCTGTGTTCAAGATACTCCAGCGCGGCATCCAGCCTGAGCTTGAGGGTGAGGGATACCCGCTCTCCGCGTACGGCGCAGCCCAGCACGATGAGTACGTCCTTGCCGTAATCCGCCTTCCTGTGGGCGGCAGAGCCCAGCATTGCCCCCATGCAGCAGAAAAACACCACCGCCGCCGAGTAGCAGGCTATGAGCAGCACCTTTGCGATATGCCCCGCAGGGGTGCGGAACCACTGTATGAAAAAGCCCCTGAACAGGCCTATGAGCAGCAGCGGCACGCCCATTATTGCGGGAAGGGCGGTGCCGAGGTTGCCGTTGCATACGGTGGAGAGCCAGATTGTGTCCATCGTCATAAGCCCGCCGGCTATTATAAGAAGGTAGTACATATATGCGCCTCCTTAAAGATCATATTGAAGTCTTTATTAAATATATCACCGAACGGGGCATAACAAAATAAAACAAACTGTAAAAGCATGGCAAAAAGACTGCGCCTTATTTGTAATGAAGCGTAGTTTATGCTATACTGCAATAGTATATAATCATAAGTATAATGCCCTTTTGCCGGGCTTATGGAGGAAAATAATGGGATTCTTGGATAAACTGTTGGGCAGCACCTCGGAGGCGCAGGTTAAAAAGCTCATGCCCATGGTAAAAAGGATAAACGAGCTGGAGGGAAGCATGGAGGCCCTTACGGACAAGGAGCTTCGGGCCAAGACAGATGAATTCAGGGCGCGCCTGAATAACGGCGAGACCGAGGATGACCTGCTGCCGGAGGCATTCGCCGTAGTCCGTGAGGCCGCAAAGCGCACCATAGGCCAGCGGCATTACGACGTACAGCTTCTGGGCGGCATAGTGCTGCATCAGAGCCGCATAGCCGAGATGAAGACGGGCGAAGGCAAGACCATAACCGAGACGCTGCCCGCCTATCTCAACGCCCTGTCCGGCCACGGCGTGCATATAGTCACCGTGAACGACTACCTGGCGCAGCGCGACGCCCAGTGGATGGGCAAGATATATAAGTTCCTCGGCATGACCGTGGGCTGCATAATACACGAAAAGGACAACGACGAGCGAAGGGAGGCCTACGCCTGCGACATCACCTACGGCACCAACAACGAGTTCGGCTTTGACTATCTCCGGGACAACATGGTGGTTTACAAATCCCAGATGGTGCAGCGGGAGCTTAACTACGCCATAGTGGACGAGGTGGACTCCATACTGATCGATGAGGCCCGCACCCCTCTTATCATATCCGGCCACGGCGAGGAGTCCACGGATATGTACGAGAAGGCTGACAGGTTCGTGCGCCGTCTGGAGCGGGGCGAGAATATCGTCAAGCTCAGCAAGTCCGATCAGCTCATGGGCGTGGAGCAGCCTGAATCCGGCGACTATATGGCGGACATAAAGGCGCGCACCGTAGCCCTTACCGCCAGGGGCATGGAGAAGGCCGAGAGGTTCTTCGGCATAGACGACATATCCAAGCAGGAGTATTCCGAGCTTAACCACCACATACAGCAGGCCCTGAAGGCCCACGCCCTGTTTGAAAGGGATAAGGACTACGTAGTGCAGGACGGCAAGGTGCTCATAGTGGATGAGTTCACCGGACGTCTCATGCTGGGCAGGCGGTACAGCGACGGCCTGCATCAGGCTCTCGAAGCAAAGGAAGGCGTAAAGGTAGAGCGGGAGAACCGCACCCTTGCCACCATAACCTTCCAGAACTATTTCCGCATGTTCAAGAAGCTGGCGGGCATGACCGGCACCGCCAAGACGGAGGAGCAGGAGTTTCAGGCGATATACGACCTTGACGTGGTGGAGATACCCACAAATAAGCCCCTCGCCAGGAAGGACCTCAACGATATCGTATATACCAACCAGAAGGCCAAATTTAACGCCGTGGTGAACGAGATAGTGGAAGTCCACAAGACAGGTAGGCCTATCCTCGTTGGAACCATATCCGTCGAAAAGAGCGAAATGCTTTCCCATATGCTGGATATGCGGGGGATAAAGCATGAGGTGCTAAATGCCAAACTCCACGCACGCGAGGCGCAGATAGTGGCCCAGGCCGGTAAATACGGCAACGTGACCATAGCCACCAACATGGCCGGCCGCGGTACCGATATACTGCTGGGCGGCAACCCGGATTTTCTTGCACGCCAGGAGCTGCTCCGGGAAGGCATGGAGGAGAGCATGGTGGAGGAGGCGACCGGACACGCCGACACGGACGATGAGGAAATACTGGCGGCCCGGGGCAGGTATGCCGACGCATACGCCAGATACAAGGCAGATACCGACGCCGAGCACGATCAGGTGGTGGCCGTGGGCGGCCTGCATATAATAGGCACGGAGCGCCATGAGTCCAGACGTATAGACAACCAGCTCCGCGGCCGCGCCGGCCGTCAGGGAGACCCGGGCTCAACGAGGTTCTATGTATCCATGGAGGACGACCTGATGCAGCGCTTCGGCGGCGAGCGGGTACGGGACCTCATGCAGAAGATAAGCCCCGATGAAGATATCCCCATAGAGGCGGGCATACTTACAAAGCAGATCGAAGCGGCGCAGAAGAGGGTGGAAAGCTACAACTTTGACATCCGCAAGAACGTCCTCCAGTACGACGACGTAATGAACCGCCAGAGGGAGATAATCTACGGCCAGCGCCGCAGGGTGCTCATGGGCGAGGACATACACGATTCCATAATGGAGATGGTGGACGAGACGGTAAGCCTCCGCTGCGCCCAGTTCTGCCCCGGCTCCCACCCCAGCTCCGAATGGGATATGGAGGGCCTCCGCACGGAGATACTTAACATAACCGCAATGGACTGCGGCAGGGATATAGCCGGAATCACCGATGCAGAGAAGCTTCAGTCCGCAGTAAAGGACTTTGCCCATAAGGCGTACCGGATCAAGGAAGACGGCCTTATGCAGGCCGCGGCGCAGCTCGGCGTGGAGGCGGACATGCGGGAGCTTGAGCGCGTAGTGCTGCTCCGGGCAGTAGATGAGCACTGGATGGATCATATCGACGCCATGGATCAGCTGCGCCAGGGAATATCCCTGCAGGCCATAGGCCAGAAGGATCCGGTCATCGCCTACCGCAACGCGGGCTTCGATATGTTCGACGAGATGGTGCAGGGCATAAGGGAGCGCACCGTCCGCAACCTCTACCATGTGGTGATCTCCGCCGGCGCTCCTCAGCGGCAGCAGGTAGCCAAGCCCGTTGAAACGAAGGGCGACGCCCCCGCACGCCCCAAGCGCATAGAGGGAAAGATAAGCCGCAACGCCCCCTGCCCCTGCGGCAGCGGCAAGAAGTATAAGCAGTGCTGCGGCAGGGATAAATAAGCCTTAGCGCGCTATAAAAATATTATCAAGGAAAAATCGAAAGGATGTGAGTAGCAGTGATCCAGCTGGACGAATGCAGGCAGCAGCTTGCGGCAATGCAGGAAACACTTACAAAGGCAGGTGAATCCCTTTGACGTCGCAGGATTAGCGGCCGAAAAGGAAAAACTGGAAAAGAAGATGGGCGCACCGGATTTCTGGGATGACGTTGAGGCGGCCAATAAAGCCAACCAGCGCATGAAAACCATCTCTGCCAAGCTGGAAAAGTACAACAAGCTCAGGGGCCTGTTGGAGGACGCCGAGGTAATGGCGGACATGGCGGAGGAGGGCGACGATCAGGAGATAGCGGACGAGCTCATAAAGGATATGCCCCATCTTGAAAGCAAGGTAGAGGCGCTGAAGCTCGAAACGCTGCTGAAGGGCCCGTATGACAGGCTCAACGCCATACTGTCGCTCCATGCGGGCGCCGGCGGAACGGAGGCGCAGGACTGGGTATCAATACTGTACAGAATGTACACCCGATACTGCGAGAGCAAGGGCTGGACCGTCAGGGAGCTGGACTATCTGGCGGGGGACGAGGCGGGCATAAAGTCCGTCACCTTCGAGGTAGAGGGCGATAACGCCTACGGCTACCTGAAGGCCGAAAAGGGAGTGCACAGGCTGGTGCGCATATCGCCCTTCGACGCTTTCGGCAAGCGGCATACCTCATTTGCGTCGCTGGACGTAACTCCCATATTCGAGGAGGACACCAGCGAGATAGAGATCAACCCCGACGATATCCGCATAGACACCTACCGTTCCGGCGGCGCAGGCGGCCAGAACGTCAACAAGGTAAGCTCGGCAATACGTATAACACATTTCCCCACCGGCATAGTGGTACAGTGCCAGAACGAGCGCAGCCAGCTCCACAATAAGGACATGGCTATGCGCATACTAAAGGGCAAGCTGCTGGAGCTGGCCGAGAGGGAGCGCCTTGAGCACATGGCTGAGATAAAGGGCGAGATGAAGAAGATAGAATGGGGCAGCCAGATACGCTCCTACGTATTCCAGCCATATACTCTGGTAAAGGATCACCGCACCGGAGTCGAGGTGGGAAATATACAGTCCGTAATAGACGGCGACCTTGATGTATTTATCAATGCGTTTCTGGTGCAGTCTTAAACAACAAAGAAATGCGCCGCGGCGTTGAGCCGCGGCGCATAACTTTTGCGAAACGCTTAAAAACCAATTCCAATTACCTTTACGCTTGCGGTCTTTTCCGCGAGACCATCTATTGGCAGCTCCTTCATGTGGATGGAGAAGCTCTTGGAGTCGCTGCCGTCCATAGGGGCATTTTTGGTGAAGTGCCATACCCCTATAAGGTTGTCGCTGCTGTCGTAAAAGCCGATATAGACCAGGTTGAGGTCGCATTCGCCGTCTGATGACAGCGTGCCTGTCACGGTGGTGAAGCCGGGGTAGTTGTCGGCCAAGAAAATGTCCTTTGCGTATACGGTAACGTCGCGGCCTTCGGCCTTTGCGCAATCGAGGCTGGCAGTCATGGCTGCGGCTGTGCCCGGGGTGAGGGAAGAATCTTTGTGCCAGAAGGCAACGAAGGAAGTCTCCCCGGGCAGCACCACGGTCTTGTCGTTCATGATCGGGACGAAGGAATACTGATACGCCGTGCCGCCAACATTAAATGAAAGCGCGGCATTTGTGATTATGACGGGGCAGTTGCCGGTGTTTTCGTATGCTGCTGTACCGTAAAGCGTCGGCCCCTCCGCGCCGTCGAACACGTAGGCTGCCGTGCCGGTGACGGCCACAGCCGGCGAGGGCGCGGCCTCCGGGTCCGCGGTGGAGGCAGGCTCCGCAGCGGGCGCCGTTTCAAGGCCTGCGGCGCCTTTGGGGCCCGGTAAAGCCGCCTCGTCCGTTTTTGCGCCGCCGTCCAGCGGGCCGACGTCAAACAGGGAGGCCTTTTCCTCCTTTTTGGCGCAGCCCGAGGCCAGCAGCAATATGCATATTATAAAAACAGTAAGCCTTTTCATAGGCTGATTATAGCACATTATCCATTGTTAGGATACGGGTAAAAAGTGAATAATAATCTCTGACAGCGGCGCTTATGGCGTAAAGGGGTGTTATTCAAATAAGCAATATGCAGCTTGCCGCAAATGTGATAAAATAATCAATATGAAATGTGATAACATGCCGCAGCAGGGGCAATTGCCGCTGGGCGGATCGAATTTGGAGGTTTAAAAAATATTATGGCAAAGAAGACCGTTGAGGACGTAAACGTAAAGGGCAAACGGGTGCTGGTAAGGGTCGACTTCAACGTGCCCCTTCAGGACGGAAAAGTAGCGGACGACAAGCGCATAACAGCGGCGCTGCCCACTGTAAAGTATTTGCTCGAGCACGGTGCAAAGGTCATACTCTGCTCACATCTGGGCAGGCCCAAGGGTGAGCGCAAGATGGAGTTTTCCCTCGCTCCCGTAGCGGAAAGACTCAAGGAGCTGCTGCCTGGCGTCAGGATCAGCTTTGCGCCGGACTGCATTGGCAAGGAGACCGAAAAGATGGCAGGCGAGCTCAGGGAAGGCGAAATACTGCTTCTCGAGAACCTGCGTTTCCATAAGGAAGAAGAAAAGAACGACCCCGACTTCGCCAAGAAACTGGCTTCTCTGGCAGATATATACATATCCGACGCCTTCGGCACCGTACATCGCGCCCATGCTTCCACCGCGGGCGTAGCCCAGTACCTGCCTGCGGTCGCAGGCTTCCTTATCGGCAAGGAGCTTTCCGTAATGGGCGGTGCTCTGGAGAACCCCGTGCGCCCCTTCGTGGCCATACTGGGCGGCGCAAAGGTAGCGGACAAGATAGGCGTCATAACGAATCTGCTGAACAAGTGCGATACCCTGATAATCGGCGGCGGCATGGCTTATACCTTCTTCAAGGCGCTGGGCTATAACATCGGCAACTCCCTGCTTGACGCAGACAGCATAGAGCTTGCAAAGAAGCTGATGCTTGACGCCGATGCAAAGGGCGTAAAGATGCTGCTGCCAGTGGATACTGTGGTCGCCAGGGAGTTCAAGGCTGACGCGGAATACATGACCGTGGATTCCGACAGGATACCCGACGGCTATATGGGCATGGATATAGGAGAGAAGACCGCCAAGCTCTTTGGCGAGGAGATAAGGAAAGCCGGCACCGTAGTATGGAACGGCCCTATGGGTGTGTTCGAGTTTGACGCTTTCGCAAAGGGTACTGCGGCTGTTGCCGAGGCCTGCGCAGAGTGCAAGGGCACCACCATTATAGGCGGCGGCGACTCCGCCAGCGCCGTAAAGAAGCTGGGCTATGCGGACAAGATGACCCACATCTCCACCGGCGGCGGCGCAAGCCTGGAGTTCCTTGAGGGCAAGGTGCTGCCCGGCGTAGCGGCCCTTGACGACAAGTGATAAAGCATAAAATTTTGAATTGGAGATAAATAAACATGCGTAGACCCATTATTGCAGGCAACTGGAAGATGAACATGACCCCCTCCGAGGCAAGGGCCTTGGTAGAGGAGTTGAAGCCCCTCGTCAAGGACGCAAAGTGCGAGGTAGTGGTATGCCCTCCTTATGTTGATCTATCAGCGGTATCCGAGCTTATCAAGGACAGCAATATACGCCTCGGCACTCAGAATATACACTGGGCAGAGAAGGGCGCTTTTACCGGCGAAGTTTCCGCAAACATGCTTAAGGAGCTGGGCGTGGAGTACGCCATAATAGGCCACAGTGAGCGCAGGCAGTACTTTGGCGAGACGGACGAAACTGTGAACGCCCGCGCCAAGGCAGCCATAGCCGCAGGCATCACCCCCATAATCTGCGTAGGCGAGTCCCTGGAGGAGAGGGAAAGCGGCAGGACAGAGGCCAAGGTCAGCGGTCAGGTAAAGAAGGACCTTGAAGGCATAGCGGCCGGGGACGTTGCCAAGCTGGTGATCGCCTACGAGCCTATCTGGGCCATAGGTACCGGCAAGACCGCCACCGACGAGCAGGCAAACGAAACCATAGGCATGATAAGGGCGACCGTAGCCGGCATGTTCGGCAGGGAAACCGCAGAAGCCCTTCGAATACAGTATGGCGGAAGCATGAAGCCCTCCAACGCAAGGAGCCTCATGGCAATGCCCGAAATAGACGGCGGCCTTATAGGCGGCGCGAGCCTTAAGGCTGTGGACTTTTCTCAGGTAGTGAATTATAATGATTAAGGCATAAGTGCCACAATTATTAAACAGGAGATTTGTCTGATATGAAAAAGATGACCGCACTTGTGATACTGGACGGCTTTGGCCATAGCGAGGAAACTCAGGGCAACGCCATAAAGGCTGACGGTATAAATAATATTTCCAGACTCCTCAAGGAGTACCCCCATACCCTCATAGAGGCTTCCGGCGAGGACGTAGGCCTGCCTGACGGCCAGATGGGCAACTCCGAGGTAGGCCATATGAACATAGGCGCGGGACGTATCGTATATCAGGAGCTGACCCGAATAACCAAATCCATAAAGGACGGGGATTTCTTTGAGAATCCCGCCTTTTTGGGCGCCGTTGAGAATTGCAGAAAGCACGATTCCGCACTGCACATATACGGCCTCGTAGGTCCCGGCGGCGTGCACAGCCATCAGAAGCACTTTTTCGCCCTGCTGGAGCTTGCAAAACGTCATGGCCTCAGTAAGGTATATGTACACTGCTTCATGGACGGCCGTGACGTTCCTCCCGAAAGCGGCAAGGGGTTCATCGAGGAATACCAGAAGAAGATAGCCGAGATAGGCGTGGGTAAAATAGCCACCGTAATGGGACGCTATTACGCCATGGACCGGGACAACCGCTTTGAGCGGGTAGAAAAGGCATATGCCGCCATGGTATACGGCGAGGGTAACTACGATACCGACCCCGTACATGCCATGCAGGCGAGTTACGATGCGGGCGTTACCGACGAGTTCGTAGTTCCTACCGTCATAACCGATAACGGCAGGCCCGTGGCTACCATACAGGCTGACGACAGCATAATCTTCTACAATTTCCGCCCCGACAGGGCGAGGGAGATAACCCGCGCCTTTATAATGGAAGACTTTGACGGCTTCGAGCGCAGGAAGGGCTTCTTCCCTGTACATTACGTCTGCATGACCCAGTACGACAAGACCTTCGGGGATAAGGTGGACATAGCCTTCAGGCCAGAACACCTGAACAACACCCTTGGGGAGTACCTTGCGGCCTGCGGCAAGACCCAGCTTAGGATAGCCGAGACCGAGAAATACGCACACGTGACCTTTTTCTTCAACGGCGGCGTGGAGGCCCCAAATCCCGGGGAGGACAGATGCCTTATACCTTCCCCAAAGGTAGCCACCTACGATCTCCAGCCCGAGATGAGCGCCTATGAGGTAACCGAGGAGGCGGTAAAGCGTATAGACAGCGGCAAGTACGACGTCATGATACTGAACTTTGCCAACCCGGACATGGTAGGCCATACCGGCGTAATGGAGGCGGCGGTGAAAGCTGTCCATACCGTTGACGAATGTGCCGCCAAAGTAGTTGAGGCCATCCTCAGGAATGGCGGAAGGGCCATAATCACAGCGGATCACGGCAACTGCGAGAGAATGCTTGCGGACGACGGCGTTACTCCCTTTACCGCACACACTACCAATCCGGTGCCGGTGATACTGGTGGATAACGGCAGAAAGGACGCAAAGCTCCGCTCCGGCGGCAGGCTCTCCGACCTTGCCCCCACCATGCTGGACCTGATGGGCATGGAGATACCCAAGGAAATGACCGGCAAGAGCCTGATAGAGAAGTAATGCGGCAAAAGGGAAGGCCATTTTGATAAAAAGCGCATAAAGCGGCAAAAGTATTTGATTTTTTACTGCGGGTGTGATACAATAGCCTTCGCGTGCAATGCGAAAGTATTCCAGGGGAGGAAGTATATATAATGCAAACTCTGAACACAATTCTTAACATCGTGCTGATAGTCCTGTCTATCGCAATGATAGCCGTAGTACTTATGCAGCAGTCCAAGAGCGCGGGCCTCGGCAGCGCGTTCGGCGGCGATACCCAGTCCTTTACCGCCCGCGGCCAGAAGGCCAGCAGGGAGGCCAAGCTTCAGCGCATCACCAAGATACTTGCAGTTGCAATCGGCGTGATCGCTATTGCCATGGCTATAATAAGCTGATAAAAGGCAAAAATGTGACTCTGGGGCGTGCCGCTAAGGTATGCCCCTGTTTTTGTGCGAAAAAAACAAAGGAGAAATTGAAGAACAATTTGGAACTTAAAGAAATAATAAACGGGATGATAGCTGGAACCGGCCGCCCAATGAGCGCTGAGGATATATACAAGAGCATGACGGATAACGGCGGCGAGATACAGATAGAAGAAATAAAGCTGGCGCTGAAGGAGCTTTCAAGGGATGGCCGTGTGATAATCACGCGCCGGGGCAAGGCGGCTCTACCGGAACAGCTTGGCCTTATATACGGCCGCATACAGGGCAACGGCCGCGGCTTCGGCTTCTTTATACCCGCAGACGGCAGCGGAGACCTGTTCATCACCGCGGAGGATATGAACGGCGCCTTACACGGGGATACTGTGTGGGTGAGGAAACTTACCGGCTCCCCCCGGGGCAGGAACGACCGGGGAGCTGTGGAGATGATAGCCAGGAGAGCGGGTGGCCGGGTAATAGGCACGTTTGAGGCGGACAACGAGTACGGCGGTTACGTGGTACCCGACGACAGCAGGGTGGCAGAGGATGTGCTCATACCCTTTTCCCATACCAACGGCGCAAACCACGGCGACAAGGTGGTAGCAGAAATAACCCAGTATCCCGGGGCAAGGCGGCCCATGCTGGGCAAGATAGCCGAGGTACTGGGCAGGCCGGGGGATAAGGGCATAGATATGCTCTCCATCATACGGCGGCTGGAGCTGCCTGATAAATTCCCCGATGGGGCGCAGAGGCAGGCCGAGGGGCTAAAGGCCCCCGATGCGGACGCGCTCACCGACAGGCGGGATCTGCGTGGTGCGCTCACCATAACCATAGACGGCGCGGACGCAAAGGACCTGGACGACGCGGTATCATTGGAGATGGCCGACGGCCTGTACAGACTGGGGGTACATATAGCTGACGTGAGCCACTATGTAAAGCGTGGCAGCCCCATAGACGTGGAGGCATACAAGAGAGGCACCAGCGTGTATTTTCCTGACAGGGTGCTGCCTATGCTTCCCAAAGAGCTGAGCAACGGCCTCTGTTCCCTGAATCCGGATGAGGATAAGCTTACACTTTCCTGTGTAATGGACATAGACTCACATGGCAAGGTAGTGCATCACAATATCGCAAAGAGCGTAATACGCTCGAATTACCGCATGACATACGACGAGGTCAACGCCATATTTGCAGGAGACCCGGATATGGCTGCGAAGTACTCCGATATTATGCCAATGCTTGGCGAGATGCGCCGCCTAAAGGATATACTCAAGGCCAAGCGGCAGCGGCGGGGCGCAATAGACTTCGACCTGCCTGAGGCAGATATACATCTTGACGGCAATGGCCGGGCCGTTGGCGTTTCGCTGCACATCAGGGGTGAAGCGAATATGATGATAGAGGAGTTCATGCTGGCTGCCAACGAGACTGTGGCGCGGGAGGGAGTGGACAAGGGCCTGCCCCTCATGTACCGGGTGCATGAGGCCCCTGACCCGGAGCGAATAAAGGAGCTTAACACATTCCTCCATACACTGGGCTACGGTGTAGGTAACGCGGAAAAGGTTCAGCCTGCCGATGTGCGCAAAATGCTGCTCAAGGCTGCCGGAAGTTCGGAGGAGAGGGTGATAAATAACGTCACTCTCAGGGCTATGACCAAGGCCAAGTACAGCCCCGACTGCGACGGCCATTTCGGGCTTGCGGCTAAGTACTACTGCCACTTTACCTCGCCAATACGGCGCTATCCGGATCTATTGGTTCACAGGGCATTGAATGAATCCCTGGAAGGCAGGCTGGACGAGGAGAACCTCAAACGATGGAAGGCGTACCTGCCGGGAGCTTCAGACCAGTGCTCAGACCGGGAGGTGACCGCAACGGAGGCTGAGCGGGCCGCGGACGACCTGAAAAAGTGCGAATACATGGCGCAGCACATAGGCGAGGAGTATCAGGGCGTCATATCCGGCGTAACCCAGGGCGGCTTTTTCGTGGAGCTAGGCAATACCGTGGAGGGACGGGTGAAGGTGGAGAGCCTGAGCGGCGACAGGTATGAATGGGACGAGAAGGGCTACCGCCTTGTAGGCAGGTTTACAGGCTTGCAGTATCGCCTGGGGGACGAGGTAAAGGTGCGTGCGGTATCAGCCGATATGGAAACTTCCCGGATAGAGTTTGAATTAATAGAGGAAAAACCCCATAAAGCGCCCAGGGAGAGCCCGAAGCGGAGCGGACACGGCTCGACAAGAGGCAGAAACAGTGATAAAATAAAAGCTCTTAAGAGCAAGAAGGGAGGCCACGGTTTTGGCCATAGCAAAAGGCACCAAAAGGGTCGCGGAAAATCGAAAGGCACGCCATGAGTATTTCATCGAGGATACCTACGAGTGCGGAATAGCTCTGGTCGGCACCGAGGTCAAGAGCATACGGGCCGGCAAGGTCAACCTGAAGGATTCCTATGCGCAGGTAAAGAACGGCGAATGCTACCTCATAGGCATGCACGTTAGCCCCTATGAGCAGGGCAATATATTCAATCGCGATCCCTTCCGGGAGCGCAAGCTGCTGCTGCACAAGAGCGAGATACGCAAGCTCAACGCCCTGGCGCAGGTAGAGGGCTACAGCCTCATACCATTGCAGCTTTACTTCAAGGATGGCAGGGTAAAACTGGAGCTTGCGGTCGCCAAGGGCAAAAAGCTTTATGATAAGCGCAGCGATATAGCCTCGCGGGACGCCAAGCGCGAGGTGGAGCGCCGCATGAAGGAGGAGCGCTTCAGATAGCCGGCGGGCGTTTGATAAAGCGCACGGAATGTGATATAATACTTATAGCAGGGCGATATGCCAGAACGCCTTGCACTATCCGGGGTCGTAAATGGTTTCGACGGGGATCGTGGAGGCCGGATAAGCGAGCCGAAGCCCCGTGCTTCGTTAAAAACGGGAAAAACTTAAATTTAACTGGCAAATCTGATTTTGCACTCGCTGCCTAATTAGGCTGCGCGTCGGCCCGGCGCTTCCCACGGCTCCGGTAACCGGCGTCATCAATGTGGGGAACCAGCCTGCCTAAGCTTTGCGGCAGGTGGGATTTAATGAAGCTACCGAAGCCCTGATCCTGTCGGAGGGAGCTGCCTTGGCTGAGGGAACGTTAATACACCGACTACGCTCGTAGAAAGTCTTGCTGATAGGTTTTCGGACAGGGGTTCAACTCCCCTCGACTCCACCATTCGGACCGTACTCGAACTTTCGAGTGCGGTCCTTTTTCTCTTATATTGTAAAAAATCAGCGCCACGTCGTTCCGGACTTCGATCCTGGCCACGAACGTGTCGATCAGCCTCGCCCGGAAGTCGTCATCGGTGACGTCACCATCCCGGAAAGAGCGCAGCCAGGCCTCGACCACTTCACGAGTGAGTCGGGGCCTTTTTATTTCTGCCCGCTCGATCTCTATCGCGAGAGCCTCCTCCTCGTCCTCCAGGGCGCTCAGACGAGAGACCAGGCCCCGGGCCCCACCTTCCTCGATGGCGTCCAGCAAGTTCCTCTGGCGCTTCCTGACGGAGTCCAGACGGCGGCGGAGAGCAGCGACCGGGTCGTCGGCCAGCTCCTGCTCCTGGACCTCCAGGACGCGGACGGCCAGCTTGTCGATCATGTCATCGGTCAGCATATCGTGAACCGTGGCCAGGATCACAGCGTCCTCCAGACGGTCCTGGGGGATCGCCTTCATCTCGCACTTCTTCCCGCGCTTCTTGTCTCCGCACTTGTAATAGTGGTACACCTTCCCGGTTTTACTGGTGCCGGCCTCTGCGTTAAGCATGGCGCCGCAGTACCCGCAGAAGCATTTACAGCTCAGCAAATAGTCCATCTTCGCCCTCCCCGCTGCATTGTTGCGGCTCGTTTTGAAATGCTGGGCCGCCTCCTCGAAGGTGGCCTTGTCAATGATCGGCTCCACCGGCAGCGGCACGCCCTGGACCTCGAACTCGCCCAGGTACTTCCTGTTCCGCAGCATCCGATAGATCACGGCCTGGGAGATCGGACGGCCTCGCTGGCCGGTGATCCCACGACTCCGGAACAGATCGATCAGATCTTTCGTCTGAGCGCCGGCGATGTGCATCCGGAACGCCTCCCGGACGACGGCAGCCTTCTCCTCGTCGATGATGACGTGGCGCTGCGCGTCCACCTTGTAGCCGATGGGCAGCGGCTGGCCGCAATACTGGCCCTTTTTCGCTGTCTCCTTCATGCCTCGGATGACCTTCTGCCGGAGATCGGCGGAGTAATACTCGGCCAGACCTTCCAGCACACTCTCCAGGATGATCCCCTCCGGGCCCTCCGGGACGCTTTCCTTCGCGTACATCAGCTTGACGCCGGCACGCTTCAGAGTCAATTTACCCAGGGCGATGTCCTGGCGATCCCGGCCGAAGCGGTCGATCTTCCACACCAGGACGCAGTCAAACAGACCGCGCTCCGCGTCCCGCAGCATCCGCTGGAACTCGTCACGGCCGACGACACTCCTGCCGGAGACCTTCCGGTCGGCATACACCTCGATGATGTCGATCCCGTTCTCCTCTGCATAATATTTACAATCAGCCACCTGGCCCTCGATGGACTGTTCCGTCTGGCGTGGGCCCGGTGAGTATCTGGCATAAATAACGCCACGCATAGGCTCACCCTCCGATCTGCTTTAGTGCTTCATCGTGTAGATCCCGGACCAGCTGGGCGTTCTCGTCAGACATCCGGAAGAAGTACGCCTCCAGAGAGCTCTGGAACTTCTCAAACTGGCCGAGCTTTCCCTTCTCTGTCTTCAGCTTCTCGGCGTTCAGCTGGGCCTTCTGGAAGCAGCGAACGATCAGATCCCGGACGGCGGCCTGCTCCTGACCCACAGCCATCCGCAGCACTTCGGCCGGCTTCGTTCCCTTAAATTTCACATACTTCGAGATGCTGGCCAGCTTTTCGGCCGTCTCCTTGACGGTATCATATCGAGAGAAAAAGACATCCGGATCCGTCGTCCTGTTTACGATGTCCCGGCTCTCGACCAGTATCTTCATCCACTGCGGCGCCATCATCTCGGCGGCCGCTTTCTTTTTACCATGTCCAAACATACACATCAGCCTCCGATCTTCCGGGCCTTCTTCGCCAGATCGCCCAGCATAAAGTCGATATACAGAGCGACACGGGCCTCCAGCTCCTTCACGTCCTGCTCTGTCACCTCATACTCAGCGCCGTCATGGGTCAGAATGACATCGCCGTCGGCGCTATAAATGAGGTTATAACCCAGGAGCGCCATCTGCTGCTCCAGGCAATAGCTGAAGCTGTTCTCGACGCGCTTCTCTGTCCAGCCGGAGAACTCCACCGGAGTCATGCCCAGCGCCTTCGCAAAGGCCGGCACCTTCGTCCTGGGGACGTCGGCAAGGCCCAGCTCGATCTTGTTAATGCTGCTTTTATGTTTATATCCAAGGATCCGGGCCAGCTCCTCCTGGCTCAGTCCGAGTTCTTCGCGCTTCCGTTTAATCAAACTGCCGAGTTCGTTCATACATGAAGCATCTCCTCCGAGGTCATTCTACCATACGGTGTAAAATTTTTCTACTATTTTTGCAAAAATATCTTGACATAATTCTATGCCCATGCTATCTTGTTGATGGTAGAAAAATATTCTACTTCCAAAGAGAACACACCACCGACAGGAGGACACACAATGACGAGTAAAGAGCTCGAAGCTAAGGTAATAAACGCCCAGAGCGCCGTCGCAAAGCGCGAGGCCGTTCTCGCGAAGCACCGCGAGCAGCTGGCCAAACTGATCGCCAAAGGCGCCGACCAGTATGACATCCGCTACAAGGAGGACGACATCAAGACCGCCACCGGCAAGCTCGAAGACGCCCGCCGCATCCTGAAAAACTGGCAGGACAAGCTCGGGGCTCAGATCAGCAGGGACGCCTTCATCGAGGCGAACACCCCACAAGTGATCAAAGACTTCCTCGAGAGGTGGAAGGCCAGCGCGATCATCTACTACCGGCAGCGCCGGATCGATTTCATCGAGTACCGGAAGGAGCTCCGCCAGAAAGAGCGTGAGGCTCGTCTGGAAGCGCTGCACACCCTTCCCGAGCTGGAGCGCTACCGCCAGATCTACATGGACCGGGAGCCCAGTGACAGCGACCTTGCAAACCTCTGGCCCCGTCAGGCCGTCGAGGAGTTCCTGAAGGAGCGCGGCCTCGACTATCGCAGCATCCGCGAGAAACTCGCCGCCAGGACCGATCAGATCACCAACCGGCTGCTCGAGATCCGCGACGAAACCGAGCGCGAGCAGTGGCTCGAAAACGTCCTCGAGGACGAGAAAAAGGCCAAGCTCGCCGACCTGATCAGCCGGATCAACAGGGTCGTCGGTACGATCACAGACGCTTCTGGCCTGGACATCGGCGGCAAAGGAGATATTAACGGCATCATTATCGGGGCCGAAGGCAAGGCCGTGATCGAGACCTTCGGCGTGGCCGGCTATAACATCGTCTGCTTCCATTTCCGGACTACAATCCGCGAGATCAAATAAGGAGGACACCATGAACAAGATCACCACCATCACCCGGATCACCAGCAAAGTGCTGGACAAGTATCGCAACTCGATCCCGCGCAGGGCGTTCATCGACGCCATGGAGCAGGTGGTCGCCGAGGCCATCACCTCCGGAGAGAAGCAGCTGGGAGCTCCGGTCCCCGGCATCGAGATCCTAAAGCGCCCAGACGCCACCGCCGGCGAGCTCGCCGATCTGATCTCCGGCGCCTGCCCTCCGTTTCCCAACGGCTTCAGCGAGGTGCACTGCGACGAGCAGAGCTGCCGCGCCTGCTGGCTGGCCTGGCTCACTACGGGCAAGTCGCCCAGCTGCAAGGAGGTGGCGGACTGATGGCTGCATACATGAGAAAGACAGGGATCCTCCCCGTCTGCACCAATAACGAGGCCCGGGACTACTTCGCCGGCAAGGGCCTCACCTATGCCGACGTGACCGAGGGAGACATCCTGACTCTGGTCATGCTGCTGAACAAGCACATCAAGAGGGCCAACGCAGACTGCGAGACCTCGATGGGCACCATGTACCTGAGCCGCCGGATCGACCTCAAACGGAAGACCAACGGCACCCTGATCAGCTGCTTCCTCTACGTCAACAGCCACTACTTCGAGCGCCGGGAGTGCATCAGCTTCAACGCTGACGGCTGGATCGGCTTCGCCGGCTGGGCTGACCAGGGCAACACCAACCCCATCCTGCGGGCGTTCCTCGAATGGTGCGACCTGCTCTGCCAGGAGGTGACAGCATGACCCGTTTCACGTTCTACCTCAACTACCTCGTCTGCCTGATCTGCACGCTGATCGCCTTCGAGCTCTGCTGGATCGGCGCCAAGTACGTCATCGAGGGCGAAGTGGTACACACCTACCTCGACCACTTCATCGCCGTGTGCGGCTCCTGGTATCTGGCCAGGGACACAATGAAGATCTGGGTGAAGCTGAAGATCAAGGCCCAGAAGGCCCAACACTAAGGAGGCAACCATGAAGAAGATCGTCCCGCTGCAGAACTACTCCAGAGAGGTGCAGATCATGGCCCACATGATCGGCCTGAACAATAAGCGCCCCTATGTCCGGCACGGCCGCCGCTACTACAAGCCCTACCGCAGCTACTTCTGCGCGGCACTGTCCGGCCCCGACTATGAAGCGCTGCGAGCACTGGAGCGCAGAGGCCTCGTCGAGAGTGGCAGGCCGGGGGAGAAAACCGTCTATTTCTGGACGACCAGAGACGGACTGGACTGGCTGGGCCGCAAGCTCAACATCCAGATCCATGACCCGGAGAATTAACACAAGGAAGGAGATCCACATGAAAGTAAACACCGAACTGCTCCAGAAGAAGATCAAGGACAGCGGCCTGAAAATGGGCTTCATCGCTGAAAAGCTGGGCCGGTCCCGCCAGGCTCTGAGCGACAAGATCAAGGGCGAGACCGAGTTCCTGCCCAGCGAGATCCGAGTGCTCTGCGAGCTGCTGCGATTGACTGACGAGGAGCGTCGTCTAATTTTTTTAATCTAAAGGTAGAAAATTTTTCTACAAAGGAGGACAGCACCATGGAGAACATCGACCTGACAATGCTGGCCCGCTCGGCTTACCGAGCGATCCTGAGAGATATGGAGGTAAAGGAGAATGAAAAGACGCAGACGTCGCCGGACATGGCCGGCCAACCTGCTCAGCCTGCTGCTGGGCGTCCTGATCGGCTCCCTGGCTGGTCTGGCTCACTGGCATAGTGTAAACGCACCCATGGACGTTGTGGCCACGGTGACGCCGGTGGAGCCCCCTCCCGTGGTCTCCTACGAACTCCAGGAGCTCACCAAAGAGCCGGAGCCCTACAACGACCCAGGGATCCCGGACGAGGTGGAGGAAGCCGCCAGGGCCGCCGGCGAGATCTACGGCATCTCTCCGGAGCTGCTGGAGGCAATCGCCTGGCACGAGAGCCGCTTCCAGACTGACGCCGTAAATGGAGACTGCACCGGTCTGATGCAGGTCTCCCTCTACTGGCACGCCGACCGCATGGAGCGGCTGGACGTGACGGAGGCCGAGATGTGGGAAGCCGGTCCGAACATGATGGTCGCCGCTGACTTCCTGGCCGAGCTGTTCCGGATCTATGACGACGATCTGGGCGCGGTCCTGATGTACTACAACGGCGACGGACGCCTGGACGGCTATCTGGCCGGGGGCGAGCTGAGCTGGTACGCGGCGAGTGTCATGGACATGGCCGAGCTGCTGGCAGAGCATGAAGTGGAGGAGGTGGTGCCTATGGCTGCACAAAAAGAATGAGGCCCCGAGGACAAAGCCCCGGAGCCCCAGAAGAACACACCCCAATTATATCACAGCTAAGGAGGATTTCAACGCATGAAGATCAAAGTCGAATTTGAAAGTCTGGACGAGTTCAAGGAGTACATGGGCATCGTGTCCCCTTCCCTCGCCGCAGCACCCGCTCAGGCAGAGCCTGAGACCACCGCAGAGCCTGAGCTCGCCCAGGGAGACCCCCAGGAGGCGGCCCAGAACGCCCAGGAGGGCGCCGAAGCCCCTCAGCCTAAGAATGACACCACCAAGACCCAGGAAGCCGCTCCTGCGGAAAATGAGGCCGATCCTGACCCCGATCCGGAGCCTGAGCAGCCCGCAAAGGTGACGGAAGACTTCCGCATCGTTGTCCGCAAGCAGCTCGCCGCTCTCAATAAGAAATGCGGCTACAACCGCGCCGCCGAACTGATCAAAGAGCTGACCGGCAAGAACAAGCTCACCGAAGTGAACCTCGCCGATCTGCCGAAGGTCATGGACCACGCAAAGGAGGAAACCAATGCCGACTAAACACGCCCGCTGCTCTGCATCGGCCGCGCATCGCTGGATCAACTGCCCCGGATCCGTCGCACTGTCTGACCAGTGTCCAGATCCCGACACCAGCAGCTACGCCGACGAGGGCACCCTGGCCCACAGCCTGGCCGAGCTGAAGCTCAGGCACGCGCTGAAGGAGCTGACCACGGGCCAGTACAAGAAAAAGCTGGAAAAGATCCAGCAGAGTGACTACTACAACGCCGAGATGGACGAGGCCACCGACTTCTATGTGGACGCTGTCCTGGAGGAGTTCGCCGCTGCCGATGAAGGCGCCGAGCTGATGATCGAGCAGCAGCTCAGCCTGGAGCAGTGGATCCCGGAGGGCTTCGGCACCTCTGACGTGGTCATCGTCAGCAACACCCAGATCCAGGTCATCGACCTGAAGTACGGCAAAGGCATCAAGGTCGAGGCCAAGAACAACCCCCAGCTCCGCCTCTACGGCCTGGGCGCCGCTGTCCTGTTTGGCAGCGTCTACGACTTCGACACCGTGAAGACCACAGTCATCCAGCCCCGCCTCGATCACGTCGACAGCGAGGTCGTGATCCTGAAGGAGCTGCTGCTCTGGGGCGAGGAGGAAGTCGCGCCCCGCGCCATCATGGCCATGGAGGGCACCGACTACATGGCAGCTGGCGACTGGTGCCGCTTCTGCCCTGCCAAGACCCGCTGCCGCAAGCGTGCCGAGTTCAACCTGGAGCTGGCCCGCATGGAGTTCCAGAAGCCTCCGCTGCTCTCTGACGAGGAGATCGGCGAAGTGCTGGCCAAAGCCGACCACCTTCAGAAGTGGGCCGAGGAGGTCAACCAGTACGCACTGGAGCAGGCTCTGGCCGGCAAGCACTTCGAGGGCTGGAAGCTGGTCGAGGGCCGCAGCATCCGCAAGTACGCAGACGAGACCAAGGTGGCCAGCACGCTGATGGCTGCCGGCTTCGACGAGGCGATGCTCTACCAGCGCAAGCTCAACGGCATCACCGAGATGGAGAAACTCGTCGGCAAGAAGAAGCTGGCCGCCACCCTGGGCGACCTGCTGATCAAACCCGCAGGCAAGCCGGTCCTCGTGCCGGAGTCTGATAAACGCGAAGCCATCAACACAACCGAAGCGGCCAAGGCCGACTTCACCACCGGCGACGAGGTCTGATCATGGGCCTGGGCGCTGAGTATATAAACGACCATCTTTACGAGCTTACACATTATAAGGAGGATTATAAAATGTCTACTACCAAAATCATCACCGGAAAAGTTCGCTTCAGCTATGTGAACATCTTCAAGAGCCGCGCCTTCCAGGCCGGTCAGGACGCCAAGTACAGCATCTGCCTGCTGATCCCCAAGGAGGACAAGGCCACCATCAAGAAGATCCGCGCAGCCATCGACGCGGCCGTCCAGGACGGCATCGCCTCCAAGTGGGGCGGCAAGAAGCCCGGCAACTTGAAGCTGCCCCTGCGCGACGGCGACGCCGAGCGTGCTGACGAGGCTCCTGAGTACGAGGGTATGTACTTCCTCAACTGCAACAGCAACCAGAAGCCCGGCATCGTGGACAAGGATCTGAACGAGATCCTGGACCCCGACGAGGTCTACTCCGGCTGCTGGGGCCGCGCCTCCATCAACTTCTTCCCCTTCAACACCAACGGCAACAAGGGCGTCGGCGTCGGCCTGAACAACATCCAGAAGCTGAAGGACGACGAGCCCCTGGGCGCTGCTCGTGCCTCTGCCGAGTCTGACTTCGGCGACGGCTTCGAGGACGACGAGGACTTCTAAGGAGGGACGACGATGCACAGAGTTATGGGCGTAGATATAGAAACCTATAGCTCCGTGGATCTGACCGAGGCGGGCGTCTACGCCTACACGGAGGCGCCCGACTTCGACATACTGCTGATCTCGTACATCTTCGACGACTGGGGCGAGGATGACGTCCGGACCATCGACTGCTTCGACGCGGATCCGGACATGATGGCCGAGTTCGTCGAGGCCCTCACCGACCCCCAGATCGTCAAGACTGCCTTCAATGCGAACTTCGAGCGCACCTGTTTGGCCAAGTGGCTGAACAAGCCCATGCCTCCCGAGGAGTGGCGCTGCACCATGGTCAAGGCGCTGACGCTGGGCCTGCCGGGCAACCTGGCAGGCGCCGGCGAGGCGCTGGGCCTACCAGCTGAGAAGCTAAAGGACCCCCAGGGCAAGGCGCTGATCCAGTTCTTCTCCAAGCCGTGCAAGCCTACCCGGGTAAACGGCCAGAGGACGCGCAACCTCCCGGAGCATGACCCGGCCAAGTGGCAGCTCTACAAGAACTACAACAGGCAGGACGTCGTGACCGAGCAGGAGATCCTCCGGAAGCTATCTATCTACAAAACCCCAGAGGACGAGCAGGCGCTCTGGTCTCTGGACCAACACATGAACGACAACGGCGTGAAGCTCGACATCCCCATGGTCGAGAAGATCGTCGCCTACGATAACCAGCGCCGGCAGGAGCTCCAGGAAGAAGCCCAGGAGCTCACCGGCCTGAAGAACCCGAACAGCCTGGCCCAGCTGAAGCGCTGGCTCGCGGAGCAGGGCGTGGAGATGGACAGCGTCACCAAGGACACCATCGCCGAAGCGCTGAAGCAGCCAGACCTTCCGGAGAACGTCCGGAGAGTGCTGGAGATCCGCACCGCCCTCGGCAAGACCAGCGTGGCCAAGTACAGCACGATGCTGGTGGCGCACTGCCAGGATCACCGGCTGAGAGGCATCCTTCAGTTCTACGGGGCCAACCGCTCCGGCCGCTGGGCCGGCCGCCTGGTGCAGACGCACAACCTGGCCAAGAACACGCTGCCGGATCTGGCTCTGGCCCGCGAGCTGGCGGCCGAGGGAGACTTCGACACCATGGGCACCCTGTTCGGCGAGACGGCCTTCGTCTTCTCCGAGCTGATCCGGACGGCCTTCATCCCCTCCGACGGGCGCCGCTTCGTCGTCTCCGACTTCTCCGCCATCGAGGCCCGTGTCCTGGCGTGGATCGCTGGCGAGGAGTGGGTCCTGGACGCCTTCCGCAGTGGCAAGGACATCTACTGCGAGACCGCCTCCATGATGTACCACGTCCCGGTCGAGAAGCACGGCGCCAACAGTCACCTCCGCCAGAAGGGCAAGGTGGCCGTGCTGGCCTGCGGCTACCAGGGCGGCGTCGGCGCCATGAAGCGTATGGACAAAGGCGGCACCATCCCGGAGGACGAGCTCCAGAGCGTAGTGGATCAGTGGCGCCAGGCCAACCCCAGAGTCGTGAAGCTCTGGAGGGACGTCGAGCTGGCCGTGAGGACCGCCATCGAGGAGCACCGCACCGTGAGGCGCGGGATCCGCGTCCAGGTCAGCCCCGAGGAGCTCGCAGCCCGTGAAGCTATGGCCGGCGGCCCGGTTAGGCCGTACAGCGTCCGGGAGGGCGTGGGCATCTCCTTCGGCTACATCAACGGCAACCTGTTCATCAAGCTGCCCAGCGGCCGGAAGCTCTGCTACTGGGACGCCAAGCTGAAACTCGACCCCCGCGACGGCCGTGAGCACATCGTCTACATGGGCGTGAACCAGGAGACGAAGCAGTGGGGCGAGACCGAAACCTACGGCGGCAAGCTGGTCGAGAATATCGTCCAGGCCACCGCCAGAGACTGCCTGGCCATCTCCATGCAGAGGGTCGCGGCTCTGGGCTACGACATCGTGATGCACGTCCATGACGAGATGATCGTTGACGTGCCAATCGAAGACACCGGCGCCATGGCCAGGATCAACGCCTGCATGGCGGAGCCGATCCCGTGGGCTCCCGGCCTCCCGCTGCGCGGCGACGGCTACGAGACCCCGTTCTACATGAAAGACTAAGGGGGGGGGATCTCCCTCCTCCACCACAGAAAAGGAGGACAGTGATGGAACCTATCAAAATACGCTGGGAGACAGGCCACATGGAGATCAACCCCGACGTCTTCTTCCCGACGAGCACACCCAGGATCCGGAAGCTCCTCCGGGTGGTCGCCCTGGATTTTTCGCATCAGGACGACCTCCGGATGCAGATGGCCCGGTATTGCGAAGACCGAGCCGATGAGATCCTGAGCGACCGCAAGCGGCTCGCCAACGAGGCCGTGAACTATCACCAAAAGGTGGCGGACCTTCAGCCGCCCATTGACACAGCGAAGCGCCGGATCACAGCGCTCCGCGCCTGCATCCAGGAGCAGCCGAAAAAGGCCCGGGCTCTGGGCTACCGCGACCGACTCCAGGAGGAGCAGGAAGCCCTCAAAAAGCTGAAGACGCAGCAGAGCATCGCGCTGGCTGCCTTCAAGAAAAAGCAGAAAGAGTTCGAGGCCGCTGAGGGCGTGGCCAAGAAATTGAAACAGAACGCGGAGGTGCTCAGATCATGACCAACACAGCCGAAAAGATCAGCGCCCCGCTGTTCACGGTAAGGTACAACGGGGATCTGCTGATCTCCCTGGGCAAGAGTCGCTACGAGACCGCCTGGAAAAACAAGACCATGAGCTGGGCCGTGCTGCTGAATAAGCTGGCCCGCTCCCAGGAGACCCCCGAGACCCATGCCGAATACATGAAGATGTCAAAGGAGCAGCAGGACCGGATCAAGGACATCGGCGGCTTCGTCGGCGGCCATCTGAAGGACGGACGCCGCAAGACCGGCTACGTCACCGGCCGCCAGCTGCTCACCCTCGACCTGGACTTCCCTCCGGTCGACTTCTGGGACAGCATCATCAACAACCTGGAGATCAACAGCGCCCTGGCCGTCTACTCCACCCATAAGCACACAGCAGCGAAGCCTCGCTACCGTCTGATCATGCCCCTCGACAGAGAGGTCACGCCGGACGAGTACGAGGCCATCGCCCGCAAGATTGCCGAGAAGATCGGCATCGACTACTTCGACGACTCCACCTTCCAGCCGACCCGTCTGATGTACTGGCCGAGCCATAGCACGGACGTCGAACCCTTTTTCCAATTCTACGACGCGCCCTTCCTCTCTGCCAGCGCCGTGCTGGCAGAGTACCCGGACTGGACCGACACCAGCTACTGGCCGGAGTCGTCACGCATGGCCGGGATCCGGAAGCGCCAGGCAGACAAGCAGGGCGACCCTCTCAGCAAGAAGGGCGTCGTCGGTGCCTTCTGCCGCACCTATACCATCACCCAGGCCATCGCGGCCTTCCTGCCGGACATCTACACCCCGACGGCAAAGGACGACCGCTACACCTACGCAGCCGGCTCCACCGCTGCCGGCCTCGTGGTCTATGACGGCGATCTGTTCGCCTACTCCAACCACAGCACCGACCCGGCCGGCGGCCAGCTCTGCAACGCCTTCGACCTGGTCCGCCTGCATAAGTTCGGCGACCACGACGACGGCAGTGAGGACAAGACCGGCCGCGACCGGCCAAGCTACAAGGAGATGGCCAAGTTCGCCTCCGAGGATCCGAGCGTTCGCATGACGCTCGCGAGCGACACCAGAGCCCGCGCCGTGCTCGACTTCGAGAGTGAGCTGCCAGAGGCCGACGAGGACTGGGAGGCCAAGCTGGTCAGATCCGAGAACGGTGACGTCAAGCCGCTGATCACCAACGCCGTGCTGATCCTGGAGAACGACCCCGCCCTTCAGGGGATCCGGCACAACGAGCTGAGCGGCGCCATCGAGGTCAAGGGCAAGCTGCCCTGGAAGCGCCCCAACAAATACTGGCGCGACGCCGACGAGGCCCAGCTCTACGGCTGGGTGGCCGACCAGTATGGCGTCCAGTTCCCTGAGAACCGCTTCAGCAAAGCGCTGGCCATCGTCACCGACCGGCGCCGCTTCAATCCGCTGAGGGACTACGTCCGGGAGCTGCCGGACTGGGACGGCGTGGCCAGAGTGGACACGCTGCTGGTGGACTATCTGGGCGCCGAGAACACTGAGTACGTCCGGACAGTCACCCGCAAGACCCTCGTCGGAGCCGTCCAGCGTGTGCTGGAGCCCGGCTGCAAGTTCGACACGGTCCTCGTCCTGGACGGCAAGCCCGGCATCGGCAAGAGCACCCTGCTCCGGAAGCTGGGCGGGAAATGGTTCAGCGACTCCCTCAGCCTGGCAGACACCAGGGACAAGACCGCAGCCGAGAAGCTCCAGGGCGTCTGGATCATGGAGATCGGCGAGATGCAGGGCACCCGCAAGGCCGACGTCGACGTCATGAAGGGCTTCATCAGCCGCCAGGTGGACGAGTACCGCGCAGCCTACGGCCGCGTGGTGGAGCGCCACCCGAGGACGGCCATCATCTGCGGCACCACCAACAGCACCACCGGCTTCCTGAGAGACGCCACCGGCAACCGGCGCTTCTGGCCTGTCACCGTCAACGGCGGCGGCCGCCTCAGCGTCTGGGATATGACCGAGGAAACCCGCGCCCAGATCTGGGCCGAGGCCATGCTCCTCGTGGCCGAGGGCGAGACCTCCTTCCTGGATGCTGCCATGGAGAAGGAAGCGGCCAAGGCCCAGCAGGCTGCTCTGATGTACGACGAGCGCGAGGGCCAGGTCATCGACTACCTGGAGACCCTGCTGCCGGAGGACTGGTACAGCTGGGATCTGAACCAGCGCGTGGACTACTTCCAGCAGAGGGACGTCCTGAGCCCCAACGTGCAAGGCACCATGCAGCGCACGAAAGTCAGCGCCATGGAGATCTTCTGCGAGTGCTTCGGACGGCCGAAGAACTACTGGCAGCGCAAGGACGGCGACGAGATCGCCGCCATCATGGCAAGACTGCCGGGCTGGGAACGGCCTGCAAATGCCACCATGAGGATCAAAGACTACGGAAAACAGCGCGTATTTATCCGCAGTGGTAACGGTAACGAGGGCCCCGGAACGAGCAAGTGACCGCCCGGGGCCTCGTTACCATCTAAAATGCGGCGAGCGGTAACGGCGTCGCCGTCGTTACCCTCTACGTTACCGCCACCGTTACCGCCAAAAAGCCAGACACCGCAAGGGGAAAACGGTCACAGGTAACGAGGTAACGAGGCTTTTATATAGATTATTAAAAATATACCCTACACACGCAAAAACAGGCACCCGCGAGAGCATATACGCGCATTATGGGAAATTTGTGGGCGCTTGTTACCACAGGAGGACACATGGAACGAGAACGAGACATAGAGAGATGGCTCCGGCGGAAGGTCGAGAGCATGGGAGGCGTGGCGATGAAGTTCACCAGCCCCGGGAATGATGGCGTGCCCGACCGGATCGCCATACTGCCGGGAGGCCAGGTCTGGTTCATCGAGCTGAAGGTCTCCGGAGAGGAGCCGAACGCGATCCAGTGCTGGCAGATCGAACGACTCCAGAAACTGGGCTGCAGTGTGGCCGTCATCGCCGGCATGGAGCAGGCCCGCAGCTGGATCAGGGAGGTGAGCCGATGAAGTACATCCCCCACGACTATCAGACCCGGGCCAAGGACTTCATCCTGGAGCACCCGAAGGCCGGGATGCTGCTGGAGATGGGCCTGGGCAAGACGGTCATCACTCTGACCGCCATCGACGTCCTGATCAATGAGCTTTTCGAGGTGGACCGCGTCCTGGTCATCGCGCCGAAGCGAGTGGCCGAGGACACATGGACCCGAGAGCACGCCAAGTGGGACCACCTCCGCCACCTTCGTGTCAGCAAGGTGCTGGGATCACCGGAGCAGCGGCGCCGGGTCCTGGCCGTGGACGCCGACATCTACGTCATCGGCCGGGACAATGTGGTCTGGCTGGTGGAACAGTGCCGGCAGAGCTGGCCCTTCGACATGGTCGTGATCGACGAGCTCTCCAGCTTCAAGAACCCGCAGGCCAAGCGCTTCCGGGCGCTGAAGAAGGTCATCCCGAAGGCCTCCAGAGTCGTCGGTCTGACCGGCACACCTTCAGCCAATGGCCTCATGGATCTCTGGGCGGAGATCTACCTGCTGGACCGTGGCGAGCGACTGGGCCACACCCTGGGCGCCTATCGCGAGAAATACTTCAGACCGGGAGCCCGGAACGGCTACGTCGTGTTCAAGTGGGAGCCCCTTCGAGGATCCCGGGAAAAGATCGAGGCGGCCATCAGCGACATCTGCATCAGCATGAGCGCCGACGACTACCTGACACTGCCGAAGCGGATCGACAACCTGATCCCGGTCAAGCTGAGCCCCCAGGAGATGAAGCAGTACAAGACCATGGAGGCTGAGCAGCTGCTTCACATCGACGACGAGGACGTGGTCGCTCTGAACGCGGCCGCCGTCATGACCAAGCTCCTCCAGATCGCCAACGGCAGTGTCTACTCCCACGAGGGCAACGTCGTCCGGCTGCATGACGCCAAACTGGAGGCGCTGCTGGAGATCATCGACACCACCGACAGCCCTGTCCTGATCTTCTACAGCTACAAGCACGACCTGGCTGCCATCAAGGCAGCGATCCCCGGCGCCCGGACTCTGGACGGCCCGGAGGACATCGCAGAGTGGAACGCCGGCAGGGTCCAGGTGCTCCTGGCTCACCCGGCCAGCGTGGGCTACGGACTCAATCTTCAGGAAGGCGGCCATGTGATCGTGTGGTACGGCCTCACCTGGAGCCTGGAGCTCTACCAGCAGGCCAACGCCCGCCTATACCGGCAGGGCCAGGACAAGCCGGTCATCATCCACCACCTGATCGCTGAGGGCACCGTGGACGAGCAGGTCATGAGAGCCCTCCAGGAGAAAGACATGAGCCAGGCGGCTCTGATGGCTGCACTGAAGGAAAGGAGAACACAATGAAGAACACACTGACAGATCTCAACAACCACCTCTTTGAACAGCTGGAGCGTCTGAACGATGACGAGCTGGACGACGCACAGCTGGAGAAGGAGCTGAAGCGTGCCGAGGGCATGACCAAAGTCGCCACCCAGATCATCCAGAACGCGGAGCTGGCCTACAAGACCATGGTACACATGGCCGAGTACGGCTACGACCGCAAGGACGCCCGGGAGGTGCTGCCGCCGATGCTGGAGGTGAAAAATGGCTAACAGATACCCGCCAGAGGTGCATCAGTTCATCGCGGCCAACGTCGAGGGCCGCACCTGCAAGGAGCTCGCAGAGCTGACCAACCGGGAAATGGGCACTGCCTTCACCGAGACCATGATGCACAGCTACAAACACAATCACGGACTGAAGTCCGGGACGAAATGCGGCAAGCCGAAGGGCTGGAGCCCGACCTACCCCGAAGGGATGGAGGACTTCATCCGCAGCGTGGCAGAGGGCCGCACGGTTTACCAGATCGCCGAACTGGTGAACGAGCGCTACGGTGCCGGCACCATTGACGCGGTCAAGGTCCGAGCCTTCAAGAAAAACCACGGCATCGTCTCCAACCTGAACACCCGCTTCAAAAAGGGATCCACGCCCTGGACAAAGGGCAAGAAGCAGACCGACTACATGAGCCCGGAGGCCATCGAGCGCACCAAGGCCACCCGCTTCCAGCCTGGTCACACTCCGGCCAACCTGCTGCCAGTCGGCTCCATCGTGAAGACTACCGACGGCTACCTTCTCCGGAAGAAGCAGATGGACGGCAGCCAGTGGGATCGCTGGGAGTTCCTGCATCGAGTGATCTGGGAGGAGAACAACGGCCCCATCCCGGAGGGCATGATGGTCAGCTTCAAAAACGGCGACAAGGAGGATCTGGACATCGACAACCTGATGCTGATCAGCAACGCCGAAAACCTGGAGCTGCATCGCTCACAGCTCCGATTTACTGAGAGAGAACTCACTGAGACCGGGCTGACCCTGGTCAAGTTGAAAATAAAGACCCGAGAAAGGAGAAGAAAATGATCGGATATTTAAGCGGCCCCATCACGGGCCACAAGAACTACCAGCGCCAGTTCGCTGAGGCTGCCGCCGCACTGAAGGAGCTGGGCTACGTCGTCATTAACCCCGCCGAGCTCGACCACGCCCTCCCCGTGGAGGAGATGGGCTACGAGGGCATCATGCAGGTCGATCTGGCTCTCCTGTCTGCTGCTGACTACCTGGTGCAGCTTCCCGGATGGGAGCACTCCAGAGGCGCCAACCGCGAGCTGGGCTTCGCCCTGGGCGCTGACAAGATCATCGTCAGCCTGGAGCAGCTTCTCACGAAGGAGGTGACGCCGTCATGACTTTAGACGAGACCTATGACTTCCTGATGCAGATCCGCCGCAAGGAGATCATCATCAGACGGAAAGAGACCCAGCGGGACGAGCTGAGGGCCTGCCTGCTGCCTGGTGCCATCCGCTATGACCGCGACAGGGTCCAGAGCACTCCGACCGATAAGATGGCCGACGTCATCGCCAGAGTGGACGAGCTGGATCGAGAGATCGAGCAGCTCCGGCGTGAGAAGGCCACCCTGGTCATCGAGATCAGCGACGCCATCGAGAAGCTGGAAGACGACAACGAGAAGACCGTGTTGACTGAGTTCTACATAGCACGGGCACCGATGACCGAGGTGGCTGACGCCATCAACTACAGCGTCCGCAGGGCGTATCATTTCAGGAAGATGGGCGTCACCCATCTGGGGGAGGTTTTAGGATGATACGACTCCTGCATGGTGACTGCCTGGCGATGCTTCAGGAAGTGGGTCCCGGCAGCGTCGACCTGATCCTCTGCGATCCTCCCTACTCCTCCGGCGGCACTCATGCCGGAGACCGCAAGGCCAGCACAACGGCCAAGTACACCGACAACGACTTCAACGGGGCCGCCAGGCTCCCGGCCTTCTCTGGCGACAATATGGACCAGCGGAGCTTCACGGCCTTCATGCGATGGGTGTGCAGCGAGCTGAGGCAAAAGACCAGGGAGGGGGGGATCCTGGAAATGTTCGTGGACTGGAGAAACCTCCCCGCGATGACGGACGCCGTGCAGATGGCCGGCTGGGTGTGGAGGGGCGTCGTCGTATGGGACAAAGGCATCAGCAGAAACCAGCCGGGGCGCTTCCGGAACGACTGCGAGTATGTCGTATGGTGCTCCAACGGCGACCTGCCGATAGACTGGAAGGCCGCCAAGGGCACCAAGGCCATGCCGGGCGTCTATCATGTCCCGATGGTCAACCCGAAGCAGCGCTTCCACCAGACGGAGAAACCCGTCGAACTCCTGGAGCAGCTGCTGGCTATCTGTCCCTCTGGCGGCACTGTTCTGGACGCCTTCATGGGATCAGGCAGCACGGGCGTCGCAGCGGTCAAAACTGGCCGCAGCTTCATCGGGATGGAGCTGTCCGACCAATACTTCCAGATAGCCGAGAAGCGCATCCAGGAGGCCGAGGACGAGATCCTGAACGACTTCTGAAAAGTCGGCGAACATTGCAAAGAGATCCGTGGTATAATGCTATCGTGGAATTTTGAGAGCAGGCACAGGCGGCCTGCTCTCTTTCTTTTCAAAACACCGAATAAGGAGGCGGCGAGACCATGCCCAAGGCAAGGAACTCGAAAGTAAACGAGGCCCTTGCATTGTACCGGCAGGGCCTCAAACTAATCGAAATTGCACGGAAGCTGGACATCCCGGAGGGAACCGTCCGACGATGGAAGTGCACCTATAAATGGGACAGCGAGCGCTCGGAACCTGAAAAACCGAACGCTCGCAAACGAGGCGGCCAGCCTGGCAACAGGAACCGGGTGGCGCCGAAGGGAAACAAGAGGGCCGAGAAGTTCGGCTTCTATTCCAAGTATCTCCCGGAGGAGACGATGGAGATCTTCGGAGAAATCCAGGACGCCGATCCGCTGGATCTGCTCTGGGACCAGATCCGCTTCTCCTACACGGCCATCCTCCGAGCGCAGCGCATCGCCTACGTCAAGGACGCCGAGGACAAGACCATCGAGAAGATCGAGGACCGCAGCGGCACCGAGTCCTGGGGCGAGAAGTGGGAGGTGCAGCAGGCCTGGGACAAGCAGGCCAACTTCATGAAGGCCCAGGCGAGGGCCATGGACACGCTCCGGGGCCTGATCAAGCAGTACGACGAGATGCTGCATAATGACTGGGAAGCTGCCACCGAGGAGCAGAAGGCCCGGCTGCAAGCCCTAAAGGCTAAGATCAACGACGGCGCGGATCAGATCGAGAAAGTGGTGATCATCAATGACACGAACGATCCGCATCAGTGACCTGATCATCCGGAAGTTCTGGCCAGTCTTTAACGACCGGGACCACACTCACAAGATCCTGACCTCTGGCCGCGCCGGCACCAAATCCTCGGAGGCTGCCATCGAGGTCGTGTATAAGATCGTCAACGAGGAGGACTGCTCTGCCGTGGTCATCCGCAAGCGGCACAACAAGCTCCGGAAGACGGTCTACAAGGAGATCAAGAGAGCCATCAAGAGGCTGGGCCTCGACGAGCGGCTGTTCAAGATCACCATCAGCCCCATGGAAATCACCTACAAGGCCAACGGGAACACCATCTACTTCACCGGATCCGACAGCATCGACGACACCAAGGGCATCATCGACGAGAACAAGCCGATCAAGCTGGTCCTGCTGGACGAGGTCAGCGAGTTCTTCACGGATGGCGAGGGCGAGGACGAGCTCCAGAACATCGAGGCGACCTTCATCAGAGGCAACGCCGAGGGCTTCCAGATGCTCTACCTATACAACCCGCCGAAGAACCCCAACGCGCCGGTCGTTACCTGGTGCCGGAAGATGGAGAAGCGCCCGGACTGCATCCACGTCCATGTGGACTACCGGGACGTGCCTCCGGAGTGGCTGGGCACCAAGCTGATCGAGTCCGCCGAGATCCTCCGGGAAGTCGACGAGCGGCAGTGGCGCTGGCTCTGGCTGGGGCTCTCCATCGGCGTCGACGAATTGATCTACTATATGTTCGGCGACGCTGCCATCGCACGACCGGAGGCTGAGGCCTACCGGATCATCGGCGTCGGCGTGGACTATGGCCAGCAGAACGCCACCACCTTCCAGGCTGCGGGCCTGAATGAGTCCAAGCGCCGGCTGGAAGGTCTGGCCGAATACTACCACAGCGGCCGGGAGTCCGGCACGCAGAAAAGCCCGAGCGAATACGCCAAGGACTTCGTCAAGTTCCTGGACGAGCTGCATGAGACCTACTCGTGCAGCTATTTTTATACCTTCATTGACCCGTCGGCTCGCGGTCTGATGGAGGAAATCAAACGAGCCACACGAAGCACCGGCTACACCGTGCTGATCCGTGACGCCGAGAACGAGGTGGCGCTGGGGATCTCCCGCGTGCAGAAGCTCCTCACCTTCAAGCTGCTGACCGTCTCACCAGACCAGGAGAACGCCGTCCGGGAGTTCGGTCTGTATGAGTACGACAAGGACAGCATCGAGAAGGGCCGAGAGGTGCCGGTCAAACAAGACGACCACGCCATGGACGCGATCCGCTACCTGGTCATGGGAATGTGGTCGAAAGTAAAGCACTACCTACCCGTCAGGGATAAAGAGGAGGAGCCGGAAGGAGTCATAAAATGAACATTTTCGAGTATTTCAAGAAGAAGGGCATCGACACCATCGACAGCTCCTTCTATAGCAAGATCGCCATGTGGGACAGCTGGTACAGGTCGAACGTGAGAAAGTTCCACCAGTTCCGCGTCTACCATGGCTCCGGGCAGTATGAGCGCTGCCACCGCAAGAGCCTCGGCATGGCCAAGAAGATCTGCGAGGACATAAGCGACCTGCTGCTGAACGAGCGCGTCACCATCACCATCAAGGACGCGACCACTGCCGAGTACGTCCGCAGCGTCCTCGATGCTGCGAACTTCACCGTGCAGGGCAACGAGTACCAGGAGCGCAAAGCCGCCTGCGGCACCGTGGCCTATGTGCCCTACCTGACCAACACAGAGCTGGACGATCAGGGCCGCATCATCAGCGCCGACGTCAAGCTGGACTATGTGGTGGCCAGGAACATCTTCCCGACTGCCTGGGAGAACTCCAGGATCACGGAGTGCATCTTCGTATTCCCGAAGACCTACAAGCGCAAGAAGTACGCCAACTTCCAGCACCACAAGCTGGCGCCTCTGGTCGGTGAGAACGGCGAGGATCTGGGCTATCAGTACGTCATCGAGAACACCGTCGTGGAGTGCAGCTCTGGCGCCGGTCGTGAACTGACACCCGAGGAGTGGAACAAGATCCCGCACTTCGAGGGCCTGGCTGCCAGAGTCGAGACCGGCTCCAACCTGCCCCAGTTTGTCATCGACAAGCTGAACATCGCCAACAACGTCGACGAGGACGACACGAACCCGATGGGCGTGGCCCTCTTTGCCAACAGCATCGACGTCCTAGCCAAGATCGACCTGGAGTACGACAGCTACGCCAACGAGTTCACCCTCGGCCGCAAGCGTGTCTTCGTGGCGCCTGAGATGCTGACCGACGCCAACGGCTCCCAGGTATTTGATCCGGACGACAGCGTCTTCTACACGCTGCCGGAGGACTACTTCAAGAACACCAAGGAAGCCATGCGCGAGGTCAACATGGAGCTCCGGATCGAGGAGCACGAGACCGCCATCAACAACGATCTGAACCTGCTGAGCTTCAAGTGTGGCTTCGGCACCCAGTATTACCGCTTTGAGCGCGGCTCGGTCGCAACGGCTACCCAGGTCATCAGCGAAAACTCCGATATGTACCGCACGATCCGCAAGCACGAGATCATCCTCCGGGACGCTCTCACCGATCTGATCTGCACGATCATCCGCCTGGGCGTGACCGCCAACGTGTCCGGCCTGGTGGAGAACACCGACATCGTGATCGACTTCGACGACTCCATCGTAGAGGACAAGCAGACCGAGCGAGCTGAGGACCGCAAGGACGTCGCCATGGGCGCCATGGGTCTGCCGGAGTACCGAGCCAAGTGGTACGGAGAGACTGAGGAGGTCGCAGCTGGAAAGCTGCCGGATCAGTCCGCTGCCGTCATGATGTAACCCGATGGACGAGAGTTATCAGAACCTACTCGCCGCCGGAGTCGAGGCGAAATATAGAGCGCTGGAGATGTCGATCATGGACGACATCATCCGCAGGATCCAGAAGGCCGGCAGGATCACCGACGCCGCCGACTGGCAGATCCAGCGCCTGGTCATCCTGGGCAACAGCACCCAGGACATCGAGGACTTGATCCGGAGAGCGGTGGGCGGAAACGAGGACGAAGTCCGCCGGCTCTACGCTGAGGTCATCGAGCGGGAATACACCCGCGACCGGTCGCTCTACGAGCAGATCGGCAAGGAGTTCATCCCCTACGAGCTGAACCCTGAGCTCCAGCAGATCACCGACGCCCTGGTGAAGCAATCCACCGAGGAGCTCTACAACATCACCAAGAGCACCGGCTTCATGCTGGAGAACGGCAGCGGCCGGAAGATCTTCACGCCGCTGTCTGACGTCTACAACCGCTACCTGGACGACGCCATCACCGGCATGGCCAACGGCGCCTACGACTACAACACACTGGTCCGGCGCCTGGTCAGTCAGATGACGGCCTCCGGGCTCCGGACTGACCACGCCTTCAGCGATGGCGGCAGCGACTACGGCGTGGACTACGCCAGCGGCTGGCACAATCGCGTGGACGTGGCTGCCCGGCGTGCGCTGCTCACCGGCTTCGGCCAGCTGACGCAGCACGTCACAGATCTGAACGCCCAGCGCCTGGGGACCAACTACTTCGAGGTCACATGGCACGGAGGCGCCAGACCGGAGCACGCAGCATGGCAGGGCAAGGTCTACACCAAGGAGCAGCTGACGACCAAGTGCGGCCTGGGCACCGGTCCGGGCCTGCTGGGCTGGAACTGCCGGCACACCTACTACCCCTTCATCCCCGGCATCAGCGAGCGCCTCTACACAGACGAGTGGCTGGAGGAGCAGAACCGCAGGGAGGCCACCCCGCGCAGCTTCCGGGGCAAGGAGTACAACGCCTACGAGGCCACCCAGAAGCAGAGGCAGATGGAGACGGCCATGAGGGCCAGGCGTGAGCAGGTGCAGCTCCTCCGCACCGCCGGAGCTGACAAGGAAGACATCACCATCGCCCAGTGTAAGTACCAGGCCCAGCTGGAGCAGTACCGCAGCTTCTCCGCTGCGATGGGCCTGGAGGAGCAGATGGAGCGCGTCTATACCGGCCGCACCACTGGCAGGATCTCACCGAGCCCGCAGGTCTACGCCCGCTGGCAGGCTGAGCAGATCGCCAAGGCTCAGGAGCGAGCCGAGAAGCGCCGCAGAGCGGGCCAGGACGCCGCTCAGAGAGGAGGAAGCACATGATCAACATCCACGTCGACGAGAACAGTCTGAGCGTAACAGGGCACGCTGAGCGGCCTGCTGGCGTGCCTCCTGGCAATAACATCATCTGCGCGGCCGTGTCTTCGGTCACGCTGACGCTGATCGAGGGGCTGCGGGAGATCGCCGGCCTCCAGATCGAGGCCATCACTGAGCCCGGCAACGTGCAGATCAAGTGGGACCGGCTGAACGACATCGGCAAGGCCCTGATCGACACCTGGCTGCTGGGGATCTACGGGATCCAGGGCAGCTACGGAAATATCACAATAGTTTAAGCGCCGCGAGGTGCTTTTATTATGGGCAGACGCCGCTCCCTAAATGCGGCGGGAATGATCACGACTCATCACAAAAACGGAGGAATAACAATGCACAAGTTTTTCAACCTTCAGCTCCTGGACAACGGCGGCCAGGGCGGCGCTGGCAATGGCCAGGGCGGCAACGCCGGATCTGGCAACGGCGGCCAGGCAGGAAACGCCGGGAACAATGGCGGCAACGCTGGACTCAGCTACAGCTTCCAGCAGGCCGAGGAGATCGCAAACGCCAGAGCCTCTCGTGCTGAGAGGGCTGCCCTCGCTTCCTACTTCCAGCAGCAGGGTCTGAGCGAGGAGCAGATCAACCAGGCCATCGCGGACTACAAGGCCCAGCAGGCAGCGCAGAAGCCCAACGTGGACGCCATCACAAGAGAGCGCGACGAAGCTCGCGCAGAGCGTGACGCTCTGAAGAACGCCCAGACACTCCGCCAGAAGGGAGTCCGCGACGAGGACGCTGACTATGTCATGTTCAAGGCCCAGGCTCTCATGAAGGAGGACAGCAAGCTGGACTTCGACAAGGCCGTCACTAAGTTCCTGAAAGACAACCCGCGCTTTACCACTGCCGGCAGCGGATCCTACCGCGTGAAGACCGGCACGGACGGCTCCGGTGCAGGTGGCTCTGATACCAAGAGCAACTCCTTCATCAACGACGCCATCCGCAGAGCGGCGCGGAGATAACTCACAAAATTATGGAGGTATAACCACATGAAAAAGTTCTTTAATCTTCAGCTGTTTGAGACTGACGCCCAGATCATCGACAGATCCGGCGCCGAGTCCCTGATCCCCGAGGAGCGTGCTGCGGAAATCATCCAGGGCGCCATCGCCCAGTCCGCTGTCCTCTCCATGGGCCGCCGTCTGGCTAACATGACTGCAGCCCAGACCCGTCTCCCTGTTCTGGACGCTCTGCCCATCGCCTACTTCGTGAACGGCGACACCGGTCAGAAGAAGACCACCAGACAGGCAT
>ERZ1673738.679-NODE-679-length-58543-cov-9.336736_pt1 | contig 58543 bp, 48 predicted proteins | sample MGYA00580198_ERZ1673738 | MGnify/ENA primary metagenome ERZ1673738 (study PRJEB41218, sample SAMN15661784) | gut metagenome | host: Homo sapiens | place: Canada: London | collected 2015-08-20/2019-03-30 | study: EMG produced TPA metagenomics assembly of... | reverse complement strand
CTGCCGCCCGCCGGCTACAAGCTGAACACCAACTCATTTACCTTTAACATAGGCCAGGACGGCAAAGTTACCGGCTCCACCAATTTTACCAATGAGCGTACCGGCGGAGGCAACAGCATACGGAAGACCGACCTGACCACCGCAGCGCCTGTGCCCGGCGCGACCATTGAGATTTACGACAGCTCCGGCAAGCGTGTATATCAGGCGGTAACCGATAGTAACGGGCAGACCCCGGCCTTCTCCTTAACTCCCGGCAAGTACACCTTTAAGGAGACTTTAGCGCCTTCCGGGTACGCCTTAAACAGCAATACCTTTACCTTCGTCATAAACAACGACGGCACCTGTACCGGGAACACCACCTTTACCGATGAATACATCAAGGTCCCGGTCAAGAAGGTGGACGCTAAAAACATCAGCAAAGAGCTTTCAGGGGCTACCTTCGTCCTTTATCGCTCCAGCGACAACAGCGTTGTCAAAGCGCTTACAACCGGGGCTGCCCCCACCTATGTGCTGGATTCCGGCCGCGTGTATCACAACCCCAGCTGCGCACAGATAAAGAACCTTACCGGATTGGCGACCGTTGCGAAGAATGAACTGAACAAGTATACGCCCTGCAAGCACTGTACTCCGACTTACGATACAACCACGTCCGGCACGGTCACATTCACAGGCATACCGGTAGGAAAGTACTACATCAAGGAGACCTCGGCGCCCAAGGGCTACACCCTCGCCAACGAAGTGATACAGCTCGACATAACCCAGACCTATGTTAACCCCACTGCCGCCTATGTGATAAAGGATAGCCCCACCGTTCAGACCGGAGCCGAGGACATGGGTGTGGTAACAGCCCTGTTCGTTCTGAGCATGGGAACGCTCGTTTTTGTGACCTATAGGAAGATGAGGGGGACGCAGCAGACATAACATTGGTTTCTTTGGCAAAAGCGGCTGCCGTTTACGTGCGGCGGCTGCGCTGATTCGCGTGAAGGGAGGCGAAAAAATAATATGAGGCAATCAGTAGCGGGAAGGATTTTCGCGTTTTGCTTGTGCTTGATTTTTCTGTTGAGCACTGCAACAATGGCGTTCGCCGCTGACTTCAGCGCTGACGAGCGCCAGAAAATAATCGACTCGGTAGCCGTAGCGCTCAATCGAAACCTCGCCATAGGGGAGAAGGTGTATTGCCAGGCTTCCGGGGTTGGAATACATATGGATTCGCTGGGAGTAGAAATTTCCATGATAGACGGCAGCGGGGCGCCTCTCGGAAGATACATATTCTCTTCCCCTATGAGAACCCTTGAGGTCACTACTCAGAAGGGTGAGAAGTTCGTTGGTTACTGTTTAAAGGCAGCGAAGGATTATCCGGGTGCGGGTGGTTCGACATGGACGGTAAAGCCGTGGATAAATGACAGAGCTCACAACAAGATATTGTGGGTGCTGGAAAACAGCTGGCCCGCTATACCCATGGACGAGATGATGGGTAAAGCCGGCGCCAGTCTTGACGCGTTTTACGAAAAGCTCAAGGCATCAAACCCGACCGTAGATGAACAATATATCCAAATCTTCGGGTCGCGTGAAAAATTCCTGATGACATATGCGGTTCAGGCGGTGTTCGGGACGGTGCAGATGGCGATATGGTATCACGAGGGAGAGGCGCTCAAGGGAAGCCCGGGTAATTATATGGGGCCTCAGATGATAAATGGTCCGGAAGATTTGATAAAGCTGTACAACTACCTGTGCATGGAAAGAGGAGAGTACAATAACTATTCCCAGCACACGTTTGGCCGCTCGGTCAAAATCAACAGGTTGTATGGCAACAATCCCGGCGTTAAGGAGACAACTGAAGCCGATAGCTGCGGCAAGGGATATCTGTTCGGTCCGTACAAGGTGACTTCCGACCTGATACAGGTAGGAAACCTGAGCGTCGCAATAAAGGGCGAGGGCGCAGGCAAGTGCAAATTCGTATCCACTACGATTGGCGCAAACGGCAATGTCACCGCTATGTCCGATATCCCCAACGTCGCTTTGAATCAGGACTTTTTCGTGTTTGCAGGCGGCGATGTGCGGTCGTTCAAGCTGCAGCTTGAAGCGAAAACGCCTAACGGCAGGGCGATGCCCGAAAACGGACGTGGACGAATGCTGGAAAGCGATAATAACAGCGCCGTTCAGTCTGTTGGCTTGGGCTGCGTCATAGAGACTATACCTGCGAGAGACGAGCTTGAGGAGCCGCACTTTGCTGCAGGGGTCCGCGCAAAGGTGGTCATATCCAAGACGGGAGATGACGAACGCCCGCTGCCCGGAGCCGAGATTGTCATAAAGGACAAGGCCACGAGCAAAGAAGTATTCCGTGGCGTAACGGATGCGGATGGCAAGGTCACCACCGGCGAGCTGGACCCCGGCAATTACGTATTCGTCGAGGGCAAAGCGCCCGACGGATATATATTGGACAACAAAGAGCACACCTTCGTCGTAAACGAAGATGGCACCGTAACGGGGGAACAGTCTCTGGCCAACAGGAAAACGTCAGTCGAGATACAGAAGATAGACGCGGTTACCGGCGCCGGCGTAGCGGGGGCGCAGATAGGCATATACCGCGCCGGCGACAACCAGCAGGTGACTACTGTGACCTCCGGCGCCGATGGCAAGGCCGTTGTCAAGGGCCTGGCCGCAGGCAATTACTATGCCAAGGAAACGGTGCCGCCGGCAGGGTATAAGCTCAATGACGCGGAAATCCCGTTCGTCGTCCACAACGATGGGACCACGACCCCGGTCGTGAAGATAACCAACTCCCGCGAAGGCAGGCAGGTCAGAATCTCCAAAGACGATGCAGAGACCAAGGCGCCTGTATCCAATGCCGGCGTCTCCGTATACGATAAGGACGGCATTGAGGTGTTCAAGGGGACTACCAACGCTGACGGCGAGGTGCTGACCATCCCGCTTACCCCCGGCGAATATACCTTTAAGGAGACCTCGGCGCCTGCAGGATATGAGCTCAACAGGGAAGTATTTAAATTCACCCTGAACGAAGACGGCTCGATATCAGGTACTACCGCTTTCAGCAACACGCCGCTGAAGTACGAGGTGGTCATACGCAAGACCCAGACCGGGACGACGACGCCGGTACAGGGCGCCACCATAACGGTATACAACCAGGCCGGGGAGAAGGTTCACGAGGCGAGGACCGACGTCAATGGCGAGGTCAGAATCTCCAACCTGAAGCCCGGCAAGTATACCTTCAAGGAAACTGCCGCGCCTGTGGGATACGCAAAGGAGGACGGCACTTATAGCTTTGATGTTGCCGGAGACGGCAGGGTAAGCGGTACGACTTCCATTACCAACGACCCGCTCCGGTACGATGTGACGCTGAAGAAGCTGGATGCGGTCAACAATGCGCCGCTGAAGGGCGCGACGCTGGCGGTATACGACAGCGCGGGGAAAAACGTCTTATCCGCTGTGACAGACGACAAGGGCGAGATAAAGGTCCCCAGGCTGCTCCCCGGCAAGTACGCGTTTAAGGAGACCGCAGCGCCGGGCGGTTATAAATTGAATGCCGGCAGCTTCGCGTTTGAGGTGGGCAGCGACGGCAAGGTGACGGGCACGACTACCCTTACCAACGAACGGCTTCGTTACGACGTGACACTGAAGAAGCTGGATGCGAGCAATAACAATGCGCCGCTGAAGGGCGCGACGCTGGCGGTATACGACAGAGATGGGAAAAACATATACTCTGCCGTGACCGACGACAAGGGCGAGATAAAGGTCCCCCAGCTGCTTCCCGGCAAGTATACATTTAAAGAGGTCGTGGCGCCCGCCGGGTACGCGCTGAACGGCAACACCTTTACTTTTGAGGTGGGCGGCGACGGCAAGGTGACCGGCGCGACTACCATTACCAATGAGCTGCTCTGGCATGACGCGACCATCAAGAAAGTGGATGCGGCCAACAATGCGCCGCTGAAGGGCGCGGCGCTGGCGGTGTACAACAGCGCGGGAAAGAACATATATTCCGCAGTGACAGACGACAAGGGCGAGATAAAGGTGTCGCATTTGATGCCCGGCAAGTATACGGTCAAGGAGACCGCAGCGCCCAGCGGATATACGTTGAACGTCAACAGCTTTGCGTTTGAAGTGGGCAGCGACGGCAAGGTGACGGGTGCGACTACCATCGCCGATGAACTCATCAGGGTCCCCGTCCGAAAAGTGGACGCAAAGAATGCCTCTGTGGAGCTGTCGGGGGCTACCTTCTCGCTGTACAGGGCAGACAACAACGTGCTGGTCAAGACGCTGACCACCGGCGTGACCCATGCGCTGGTCCTGGACACCCAAAGGACGATACATAATCCGAGCTGTGCAAAGATAGCAGCCACGCCCGGCTTGTCCAGCGTATCGGCTGCGGACGCCCGCAATTACATCCACTGTGCGGTCTGCACGCCGTTGCACGATGCGACCACATCCGGTACGGTCACCTTCACAGGCATGCCGGCAGGAAAGTACTACATCAAGGAAACGGTGGCGCCCAAGGGATATGCGTTGTCCAATGAAGTGATAAAGCTCGAAATAACGCCCACCTACGTCAATCCCGCGAACCCATACGTTATCAAGGACAGCCCCCTGGTGCAGACCGGGGCGGAGAACAATACGCTCATAGGCGTGCATATCGCGGCCTTTGTGACGAGCGTTACGGTACTGGGCTTCTTTGGAATAAGGAAACTGCGGGCGATGCTCGGCTGGTAGCGAACACACACAGCAGCCGATAGTAAAGCGGGGACATTAGAGATAATGTCCCCGGAAAACAAAAGACAAACCAAAGGAAGGAGAACGTGAAGATGAAGGGCAACCCAAAACGTTGTTTTTGGTTAAGAGCCGCAAGCCTGGTGTTAGCGCTGCTTGTCTTTATGCCAACCCGACATGTGTTTGCCGAAAATGGAGTAATTCCCGTCAATCAGGAGGACGATGCCTCTTCAGGCGGCGCTGCGAGCGTCGTAGACGACTCTTTCAATACGGTATTGGGTGGGCCATTTAGGGGCCCCGAAGACCAGGCCCAAGGAGACGACATGGACCCGCCCGCACGGCATACCGTTACCATAGTGCCCAGCGCGACTATAACGCTGGTCAGCCAGGAGTCGCAAACTATGGATGACGGCGCTGCGGTTACGCTGCGGTGGGACGGCAACGACCAGATGTCGCTTGCAGGGACTACTCTGAAAATAGGCTCCGATACCGGGACAATAGAGGCTTCCTCCGAACGCCACGGAAACGCCGGGCAGAGGTTCTTTGACGTGGAAGTCGGCGGCAAAAGCTACAGCATAGAGAACAACGGCAGCAGTTATTCACTGGCAATCGAATCCGTTCAGTCGGACGTCACCTTGACTCTTGCGGAGAAGTACTCCGTCATGGCGAGTACCGATAACACGGGCAAGTGTACTATACAGACGCCGGACCAGCTGGTCTCGGTAAGCGATACGGCCACGGTTTCCTGGTCCGCCACCTCCGAGTACGCCATGGTCAACCTGTATATTGGCAATGAAGTGGGGCGAATAAATAAAGGCGAGACCACCGCCAATGTGGGAGGCGAGACCTACGCCATTTCAAAGTCGGGCGACCAGTATTCTATCTCGCTGCCCAACGTGAGGGCGGTATCCAGTGTTGTCGTCATAATGACAGCGCAGGACTACTCCTCACAGGACGAGGTCCACACGGCGTTCGGGTCGGGCACATATCGCTTTTCACTCAAGCGCAATGCCGATAACACGGTGACTTTTTCGTATAACATGTCTAATACCCACGGCAGCTACGGCACGGCCATACATTATCTCGTCCGTGCGGCGCAGCCATACTATTACAGCACGGCTAACGCTGTGCCTACGGGCGGCGAAGGTCCTCTCCAGATAGGAGACGTGGGCCGCCGCCATGCTACTGCTGACGAGGTGTGGGGCAACTCAGACTGGACTAACGGCAGCAAGGACCTCATGTACTATCTCGAAACAGGCCGCGAGCGCGACCTGAAGCCTTCGCGTATGCCGGGGACCAATGCGACTCTCATCTACCCGCACACATATCACAATACGCTGTCCGGCAGTATATCCTTCCCGGACGACGGGAAGCCGGTCATGCTGGAAATGCTCGAAGGCTGTGGGGACTTGTGAGGAGGCGGGGAACGCCGGTGGCTGTTCTGGATTACATCTTCTCGCGAGCTGAGGGTTTCTCTTGTGGACGAAAAGGGCGCTGCAATAACCCCTCCCGCCGGGTACAACACCCGGCTGTATAGCCTGTTCACTGAGGACGTGCTCTGCAAGCCTGCGGAGTTCGAATGGTACGAATACCGTTCGCACAAGCTGAATAAGACCATGGCCGCAACGGAAGTCGTGTCGGCCAACAATAACGGAATCACGCTGCGCATGGGGCGTGACGAAAAGGGCGTGCTGCAGTTGAATTATATGGCCAAGGCCAAGACCTATTTCGACTACAAGGACGACCACGGAAATAATATAGCCTCTATCTTCGAAAATGCGCCTACCGAAATAAGCGGCTATCGCGGGCAGGTGAAGGATTTTGTAAAACCTGAAAAGGCGTGGTATAGGTTCGACGGGCTGGAGACGGTCACTAAGAACGGCGAGCCTGTCTCAGCGACGCTCAATCCCGATAATACCGTGACACTCGGCTTTAAGGACGCTACCACCACATATCTCCGCTACACCGCTCAGGCGGAAGTAAAGGTCAGGTATGTGGATGAAAAGGGCAACGACCTGTCGCCCATAATCGGAGATGCAGTTCCTTACACCATATCTGGAGACAGGGGCGAAGTCCACGACATCGCAGCGCCGGACATCTATTCGTATGAGTACGCCGGCATAGACATAGCGACCACTGAAGGAAAGATAGCAAGCGCCACCCTGGACGCGGCGAACAAAAAGATAACGCTCAACCACGAGGACGCCAGCACCGTTACCGTCCGATATCAGGGAAAGGCCAGCGTGAAGATACGCTACATAGACGACGAATTCAACGACGTCAACGCCATCTTCAAGGAGCTGGAGCCCGACAATATAGAATTCCTCAAAGCGGGCAACAGGGACGACGCCTTCAGCGTCTACTGCGCCGAGGAGATAGGCGATTATTCCTACGACCACATGGAGATAAGGCTCAACGGCGAGTATCCGCTGCCCGAGGGCAAGATAATCCCGCCGGACGCGCTCACCTCCATATCCGCGACCTTTGATACCAATACCGGCGACGGCGTGCTGCGCCTGTACGACAATGCGGAGATAACCGTGGTGTACAACTATCGCGGCACGGTCTGGATGCGGTATCAGGACGAGTACGGCAACGACCTGGTCCCAAGATGCGACCCTACGCCGCCGGAGTTCATAGAGGGCTATCACAAGCGAACAAAGGAGATACCCACGCCCGAGCTGGACTTCTTCGAGTTCCAGCGTTACGAGCTGGCGACGCGGGAAGGGGAGCGGCCCTCGGGCTATATAGACGGGCCCAAGGACAACACCGTCACCTTCGGAGTCAGGGACGCCTCTACCATCACTGACAGGTATCGCGGCTGGGGCATAGTCAAGTTCAGATACGTTGACGAGTACGGAAACGACATATCCGCCGAATTCGGAGCGGAGGCGATTCCATCACTCAAGGGATACAGGGATACCGAGATAGGCATACCTACCCCAAAACATAGATTTTTCGAGTTCCAAAGGTGCACGGCGAAAACCGAACCGGGTGCGGAATGGGAGTCGGGGCGCATAGAGAACGGTGGACGGGTGACGTTCAACCTGGGCGACAAGACCACTGTAACGGTACACTATCGCGGTTGTGCCGAAACCAAGGTCAAGTATGTAGACGAGGACGGCAACGATATTTCGAATTTGTTTGATGTGACGCCCGCCCCATATCTTCGCGCATTCCGAGACGAGGAGATAGATATTCCGACCTCTGAGCTGCCGTTCTACGAGTTCTCTCACTATACGCTGAGCACCACTGCCGGCAGCGAGCCTTCGGGATACATAGACGACCGTCTGGACAGCACCGTGACCATGGGGCTGCGGGATGCATCGCATATAGTAGTGCATTACAGGGCGTTGGTAAACGTGCCGGTCCGGTATGTGGATACCGGCGGGCGCGACCTGTATCTGGACGGCGTAATGCCCCGGGGAACTATTGCCGTTATAAAGGGGTACAGGTATGAGAAGTTTGAATTTAAAGTGCCCGCCCTTGTCAATTTCACGTTCGTTTCCGCCGTGCTGAGCAGCAGCGACGAGACGGTGTTTATGGTGAACAGGGAGACCGCAACGTACCACGACCTGGATTGCACGGAAAGGGGTGAAGCCGCTGACTGCGAGGTCATGGCCGGCGCCGACGTAAAGGCGGCCGGGCTGAAAAAATGCCGCAGTTGCAGGCCCGTACTGCTATCGCCTCCATACGCGGAACCCTCCGTTACCCATTTCATTCCTGCCAGCGGCAATACCATGCTCTATACGGGAAGGTTCCTCAAGGGCAACGGCAGCCGCATAACGGTGGTTTACCAGCCCAACCCGTTCGCGGTGGAGCTTGTGGACCCGAGCGACAGCGGTTTGGCGGATGGCGTGTTCGAGGTGGTCAGCAGCGATGGCAAGACCGTCTACAGCGGAACTACCGATGAATCGGGCCGTGCGACCATGGCTGCCGTGAGCGCGGGGCAGTACAAGCTGAAGCAGGTTTCTGCGCCGGCGGGGTATTACCTGAATCCGGAACTGCTGGACGTGGCGGTGGATAAGTACAATAAGGTGTCGGGCTGGCTTAAGCAGACCGACCAGAAGATAATAAAGACCGTCATCTGCAGGGACGCGGCGACAAACGCCGTTATTCCCAACGTCAAGGTGGGGCTGTTCGAGAACGGAAAGCTCGTCAGCGAGGCAGTGACCGGGAGCGACGGCAAGGCAAGCTTCTGGCTCCAGAGGCATGCGGATTACACCATAAAGCAGATATCGGCGCCGACGCCGTACATATTGTCCAACGATGTTGTGACAATGAAGATAACTGAAAAAACAATAGACGACGGCAAGAACGAATTTGTTCTTTACAACTCGGTTCCCGTGCCGACGGGAGGCGAGCCTCTGCCGACAGCGGCGATTGTTTCCGCAATAACGGCAGTGATACTGTCTGTATTGGGAGTGTGGCTGGTGCGCCGGAGGATTTTCGGCACGACGAACAAGGCTTGATTGCGAAGGGGTGCGGCTATATTGTCCGCACCCGTTTGCTTAAGCTGAGAATTGCTTTGCATCGCTCGGACAGCGATTGATTTATCGTGTCAAATTACATATAAAACCCAAGAGGGAGTAGAAGGAGATGGTTTAGGTGAAAAAGCGAGTGTTTGCTGTTAGACTCACAGCGCTGCTCATCGTGGCGATAGTCCTGACGGCAGTCCCTGTTCTGGGATTCGCAGAACAGGGAGAGGGTGAAGATGGGGGAGGCGGCGAGCCTCAGACGACTCAACATACCGTAAGCGTACTGATAGATGAGAAGGACCTTATGAAAGGGTCTACAGCGAGTAGTCTTTCGCAGACAGTCCCCGGCGGCTCGCTCGCTTCAGTGAAGTGGGACCATCTTAACTGCATCAATGTCAAGGATATAAAGGCAAAGGTGACATGGGACGACGGACAGGGAACGCAGAGTCAGGTCGTATCCCTCGGCACCGTGACCGGCAGCGGAACGCTGCCCAATTCCGGCGCATACACAATCACCAGGGCAAGTAACGATATGGGCTTTACCATATCGTTCCCTGCCTTGAATGCCGACATAGAAATCACGCCGGAGCACGAATATAAGGTGGTCGTAGAGACTAATTTGCCAAGCCAGGTCTCCATCAACGGCGCTCCCACGAGCTACATAGGAAAAGGGCAATCAAAAGTCGTGTCCTGGACCATGACCGGCGAGGCCGAACTGGACAACATACTCGTGGGTCGCGGCGAAGAGACCGTGACGGTAACGTCGGAGCAGACGACATTTACCATCGGCGGCGATACCTATGCCATTACAAGAAACGACAGGACGTATTCCATAGAGGTGAACGATATAAGCGATGGCTGGAATTTCCTGATTAGCGCAAAAGAAGATATTTTCGTCGGCGGCAATAACTTTACTACCGAGCCGACGGTCGAGCTTGTGCCGTTTGCGACGGATTCGGGGACCGTAACGTTGCCGGACTTTGGGTTCTGGTGTAAGTACGAAACGAGGGCGGACGGGTCCGTACTGATTACGCACAATGCATATAACACGACATACCACGGCGGCGGCGCGGCGGTATTGTATCAGAGCCACTATAGCGGGCAGGTGATAGATAAACTGACCGGGCCGCTTACGGTTTCAGTCCGTCTTCAGTGCCAGCAGGGGTGTCAGTTCATAGACACAGCATCGCTCACCATACCGTACAGGGCCGTTACGTTCAAGGCCGTGGATGAGCTCGGCAACGAAATCAAGTTCCCTACCGGCTGGCAGGAGACCTGCTACGTTATGGACAACCGCACCTGGGCGACGGTGGCGCCTAAGATAAACTGGTACGAATATGTGCCCAAGCATACGGCAAATCCTTCCGTTGCGGAGACGGCTACCCGAGAGGGGAACGACCATAAGGTCTATTTCTCGCTTGCAAAGGGCGAGAATGGAACGATAACGCTGAAGTACAAGGCCATAGGCCAGGCGAACTTCCGGTATCTGGACGAGCGCGGGAACCCCATACTTTTTGATGGCGCAATTTCGTCCGCGAGGGGATATCGCGGGGAAGAGAAAGAGGCAAAGATACCTTCCGCCGACTGGTATAGATTCACAGACACGAGCACTGAGACAAGCGCGGGGGAGACCCCTTCCGCAGAGCTGACAGGGGAAACGGGCGAAACGGTCAGGCTGGGGCTCGGCGGCGGGACAACGTTCACCCGAAACTATGTAGCGACGGCGTCCGTAAAGGTCAGGTATGTGGATGAAAAGGGCAACGACCTGTCGCCCATAATCGGAGATGCAGTTCCTTACACCATATCTGGAGACAGGGGCGAAGTCCACGACATCGCAGCGCCGGACATCTATTCGTATGAGTACGCCGGCATAGACATAGCGACCACTGAAGGAAAGATAGCAAGCGCCACCCTGGACGCGGCGAACAAAAAGATAACGCTCAACCACGAGGACGCCAGCACCGTTACCGTCCGATATCAGGGAAAGGCCAGCGTGAAGATACGCTACATAGACGACGAATTCAACGACGTCAACGCCATCTTCAAGGAGCTGGAGCCCGACAATATAGAATTCCTCAAAGCGGGCAACAGGGACGACGCCTTCAGCGTCTACTGCGCCGAGGAGATAGGCGATTATTCCTACGACCACATGGAGATAAGGCTCAACGGCGAGTATCCGCTGCCCGAGGGCAAGATAATCCCGCCGGACGCGCTCACCTCCATATCCGCGACCTTTGATACCAATACCGGCGACGGCGTGCTGCGCCTGTACGACAATGCGGAGATAACCGTGGTGTACAACTATCGCGGCACGGTCTGGATGCGGTATCAGGACGAGTACGGCAACGACCTGGTCCCAAGATGCGACCCTACGCCGCCGGAGTTCATAGAGGGCTATCACAAGCGAACAAAGGAGATACCCACGCCCGAGCTGGACTTCTTCGAGTTCCAGCGTTACGAGCTGGCGACGCGGGAAGGGGAGCGGCCCTCGGGCTATATAGACGGGCCCAAGGACAACACCGTCACCTTCGGAGTCAGGGACGCCTCCACCATCACCGACAGGTATCGCGGCTGGGCTATGGTAAACGTGGTCTACGTCGATGAAAACGGCAAGGACATATCCTCGGTGTTCGGAGAGAAAGCTGTTCCCTCGCTCAAGGGGTATAGGGATACTGAGGCTGGCATTCCCACGCCCATGGACAGGTGGTACGAATTTCAAAGCTACAGCATAGCCACCGCAGCGGGCGCAGAATGCGAGTCGGGTTTTATAGACGGTCCTGACGACAGCACCGTCACCTTCGGATTGAAAGACCAGTCCACCATAACCCTTGCGTATCGCGGCCGTGCCAAGGTCAAGTTTATGTACATGGACGAATATGGCAACGACCTGTCCAGCGAGTTCGGGGAGTCTGCCGTCGGCGAGATGGAAGGGCTCCGGGGCGATTCGGAGACGATACCCACTTCGGACAATCCGTGGTACGAGCTGCAAGGGTACGAGGTAAAGACCACGCCCGGCAAAGAGGCTTCCTGCATACTGAACGAGGACGGGACCTTTACATACGGGCATCGGGACGGCAGTACGATAATAGCGAAATACCGGGGCAGGGCTGAGGTCAAGATGAGGTATGTGGACGAGAACGGCGACGATATAACGGGCCTGTTTGAGACCGAGCCCCCAAAGCATGTGGTAGGGTACAGGGACGATGATGAAACCATACCTACCCCGAGCAGGAAGTATATGAACTTCTCCCATTACACACTAAGTACCACATACGGCTCGCATCCTTCCGGGTACATACAAAACAAGCACGACGAGACACTGACTTACGGCATTCGGGACGCCTCGCATATAGTGGTCCACTATCGCGCATGGGCGGAGGCCCCCGTGCGGTATATCGATACGTCAGGACGGGACCTGTTGGCTGCAGGCGTGGCTCCCAAGACCGTGACGACGATGCTGACCGGGGACCGGGGCGAGAGCTTTGAATTGAGCGTTCCCAACATCGATAACTACACCCTGGTCCAGGCGCGTTTGGATGTGAACGGCGGACCGCTTTACATAGCCAACTCCGAGACGTCAGTGTATCACAGGAGCGGCTGCAGCAAGCAGGGCAGCGGAGAAGACTGCATCGTAATGTCGGCCGCCGATATGAAGAACGCGGGGCAATACAAGGCTTGCACGGAATGCACGCCGAAAGTTCAGCCCCTCGTTTCGGCAGCGCCTTCCGTGGAGAATTTCAAAGCGAGCCTGCTGAGCAAGAACAGATACAACGGGAGATTCCTGTTTGGGAACGGAAGCCAGATAACAGTGGTGTACAGGCCGGTCCCGTTTAAGGTACGTCTTGTGGAGGAAGCCCCGAAGGCTTTCTTCCTGGCTGCGCAGCGCGGGTTGGGCGACGGCAAGTTTGAGGTGAAGGATGCGGATAATAAAACCGTGTATTCCGGTACGACCGACAACACGGGACATATTGACGTAAAGGCGCTGCCGGAAGGCAAGTATACCATAAGTCAGACGTCCGCGCCTGCCGGCTACTACCTCAATCCCAAGCCGCTGGAGATAACGGTGGACAAGCACAATACCGTCATCGGCCAGCTGAAGCAGGAGGATGCAAAGATAATCAAGACGGTCAGGTGCGTAGATGCGGAGACTAATGTCCCGTTGAGCGGCGTCAGGGTCGGGCTGTATAAGGACGGCGCACTGGTAAGCGCGGCGACAACGGGTGCGGACGGCAGCGTGGATTTCTGGCTGCAGGGGCGAGGCAGCTACACCATACGCCAGGATTCCGTGCCGCAGCCTTACGTTATATCCAACGAGGTAATAACGCAGACCATTACCGACACAACGGTCGATGACGGCAACAACACCTTCACGCTCCGCAACACGCACATAGTCCAGACCGGCGGCGAACCGCTGCCGTACACCGCAGTGATAACCTGTGCGGCCGCACTGGCTGCCGGCGCGGCAGGGATATGGTTCCGCCGCCGCAAGAAGGTCTAAAGGGTCAAATAAACGCTATTCGGGCGGACGCTTCTGCCCGGATAACGTGCGTAGTAAAACAGCAATACGAGAACGTCAGAAGGGGAGGTTGTAAGGGGAAAATGAGAACACAGCGGTACAAAAGGGGATTGGCTCTTGCCGTGGCATTCATATCAATGCTGACTGTTGCTGTCCCTGCCTTCGCGTACACGCGGGATGAAATTCACGGCATGGTGGGGCACATACCGACGAGGCCATTGCAAGTCGGGGAAAGGGCGGCGGCTTTTACCGTTTCAGACGCGCCGTTTATGGGGGTGGACTTGTCGGAATACAACAAAAGCATATACACAATGCAGAATGGCAAGCTGACGGAGATTACAAACAGTGGGACAAACATCGTGCAAAACCCAATGTTTGGCGACATGAGGCGAATCACCGTAAAGGCTGCGGACGGAGCGACGTGGACCGGCTGGTGTTTGCGCCACGCCGATGCATGGCCTACCGGCATGACGCAGGCCATGGCGTCGGGAAGCAATGCTATAGACTATGCTGAAAACAGCACAAGGTGGAGTGTAGAGCAGATGCCGAACACTGAGAGCAATAACGGCATGCTGTGGTGCGTAGAGCACGCATTCCCGTCAGTGCCCATGGAGGTCATGTGTAACGAGGCCGGCGCAGATTACGATGCGCTGGTGAGAGAAATGCAGACCAAATACGCAGCACAGCAGGCGGCTTTGACTGCTCAGTTCGGCTCGTGGCAGGCTGCCGGCGAGTTTATAGCGGACGTGTATATCTGCGGCGTAATACAGGAGGCGGTATGGTTCCACGAACATAAGCCCGACGTCGCCAACGGCAAACTGGTTTCAGGGCCGACCATGTTAAACGGGCCCGAACCGCTAAGGAAGATATACAATTACCTGTGCAGGGAAAGGGAGATATACAAAGGCTACGCCGACAGGGTGCTCGGCCAGAATTTCTTTCTCTCGTCCACCAACGAGAACAAGCCTACCGTGACCACTGCTGCTGATTCCTGCGGTGAGGGGCTTCTGTACGGGCCGTTCCACCTGTATACCGACATGCTGGCTGTAGGCGATGTTAATCTGTCTCTGACGGGTAATGGAACGGGGATATCCAAGATATGCAAAGTAACGCAAAGCGGAGGAAGGGTCACGGCCCTAACGGAAACATCGAAGGTCAAGGCGGAAGAGGATTTCTATGTCTTCATCTCCAATTCGACCCTGCCCGAAGACTTCGAACTGTCCATAACCGCATCATCGCCTGCCGCATATACCTTTGAGGGCGGGTCTCGCGGCAGGGTCATGGTACCTCAATCAACGATGACTCTGCAAGACGGGACGCCAATGCCCTTCCAGCATATCGGCTTGGGCGGCGTGCCAAGGCGGGTTTCCGCCACAAGGACGCTGGATTTCCCGCAGTTCAAGGGCCAGACCACGGGCTGGGCGTTGATAACGAAGACCGATGAAAACGGGAACGTCGTGCCCAACGCCGTTATAACCGTAAAAAACGCGGGGAATGAGGAGGTTGGAGATTATGTCATAGGCGCCGACGGCACGGTCAAGGTGGATAACCTTGCCCCCGGAACATACTCGTATACCGAGAAGGAGGCGCCGAGCGGATACGTGAAAAACACCGGGACGCACACCTTCACCGTTTCGGAGGAAGGCGGCGCCGCAACGGGAGACCTGACGTTTGTGAACGAAAGAGTCAAAGCTCAGGTCACATTGTCGAAGGTGGACGCCGTTACCAATGCCGCAGTACCGGGCGCCAAGCTTGCGGTATACAACGCTGCCCGGGATGTCGTTTTCGAAGGCACGACAGGCAGCGACGGCAAGCTGACCGTCCCGAATCTCGTTCCGGGAGAGTATACGTTCAAGGAGACCGAAGCGCCGCAGGGATATAAGCTCAACGCCGAAGAGCTTTCCTTTACTGTGAGCGGCGATGGCGAGGTCTCCGGTGTAACGGTCCTCTCCAATGAGGCGATTAACGTGACCATAAAGAAAACGGACGCCGCTACGGGGAATCGTGTTCCCGGCGCGGTAATAGAATTTTTCGATGGTGCTGAACAGTCCATGGGCACGTATACGACGGACAACCTGGGCTGCATAACCCTCGAAAAGCTGAGCCCCGGCACATATAAGTACAAAGAGAAGACGGCGCCCGAGGGATACGAGCTCAATGAAAACACTTATACCTTTGAGGTGGCTGCGGACGGGACTGTGACCGGCACTACGGCTTTCACGAATACACCTTTGCCGCCTGCGGCCGGCACGGCGGTCATTTATAAGGTAGGAAGCAATGAAGAGCCGCTGGCAAAGGCCGTCATCGTGGTCAAGGAGGTACTTTCTGATGCGGAAGTATTCAGGGGCCCCACGGATGCTGCCGGAAAGATTGAGGTCCCCGACCTCGCCGTGGGCAATTACTCATACAGCGAGGTGAACGCTCCGGAGGGATACATAAAAGACGATGGCGAATACTTTTTTGAGGTCAAGAAGGACGGCACGGTCGTAGCGGGAGGGACCGACAGCACGACTCTCATTAAAATCAAAAACAAACCTACTGTCGTCAGAATCCGCAAGGAGGACAAGGACACGAAAATAGGCTTGAGCGGAGCAGAGATACAGATTCGTGCGGCAAACAACACCCCGTATGGGCCGTACACTACCGATGCGGACGGGTATGTGCTCGTGGAGGCGCTGCCTGTGGGCAGTTATATCGCTACGGAGACCGTGGCGCCTGAAGGATATGCGCAGACCACGGCGGACTTCACGTTCCAGGTCACTGAGCAGAACGATGAGAATAACCCGGTCAGCGTTGTGATTCCCAACAGTAGGGCCAAGGTGGATGTGGAGTTTGAAAAGTATGACTCCACTACCGGCAGAGGCTTGGCCGGAGCCGCATTTTCCGTATATGACGTATTGACGAATAAACAGGTAGCCGCCGTTACGTCGGACACCAATGGCAAATTAAAATTCCAGGTAGACCCGGGCGACTACTATATACAGGAGACCAATGCGCCGAACAACTACGAGCTGAACACGAAGAAATATCAGTTCCATGCAGCCGCTGACGGCACAATAACCAACGAACAGGGCGATAAGATAGAAAACCTGCGAATCCCCAACGCTCCGGGCAGCTACTCCGTTACACTGCGGAAATACGATTCAAAAACAAACGAGCCGCTGGCGGGCGCCGTTATAACGGTATACAATTCCATCGGCAGGGATGTGTTCAGCGGCACGACGGATGCGGACGGCAACCTCAGGGTTCCGACGCTTTCGCCGGGCAGATACAGCTACAAGGAGGTGGAAGCTCCCAGCGGGTATTCGTTGAATCAGGAGATATTCTCCTTTACTCTAAAGAGTGATGGAACCACGGAAGGCGTCTTAAAGATGCCAAACACACCCAATAGCGGCAGCTTCGGCGGCGATGGCGACGGTGGAGAAATAGACCTTAACCAGGGGAATATCAGCGTAACCATTACCAAGACGGATTCGACCACCGCCGCATCCGTGCCCGGCGCAAAAGTAGCCATATACGATGCGGGTGAGAACCTCGTGTTTGAAGGCATCACCGGCTCTGACGGAAAGATGACCTCTACACCGCTCAAGCCCGGCAAATACACATTTAAGGAGACGCTGGCCCCTGATGGGTATAAGCTGAACACAAACGCCTTCGAGTTCATCATTAACGGCGACAAGACCGTAACGGGTACGATGGCATTTACCAACGAACGCCAGTCGCATGTGGTCCGCATAACCAAGACTGACCTGACTACGGCGGCGCCGGTGCCCGGCGCGAAGGTAGCCATATACGACAGCACCGGCAAAAAAGTGTATGAGGACGTGACCGATGCGAACGGCGTTCTCACCTCTACTTCTCTTGCACCGGGCAGGTATACCTTCAAGGAGACGCTGGCTCCCGCAGGATATGTGCTGAATACCGGTTCCTTCGAGTTCACCGTCAATCAGGACGGGACCGTGACGGGAACGACGGCATTTACCAATGTGCGGAAGGCGGCGTACCTGACCAAGTATGGCGAGAACAACTCGGTATTGGCAGGCTGCAAGGTGGATATAACAGGTGCAAACGGCAATAAGGTCATGAGCGCCGTCAGCGACAGCAACGGCAGGATAAACATATCATCGCTGCCTGCCGGCACATATCATTACCGCGAAGTCGCGGCGCCGGAAAAATATGCGCTGAATCCCAAGACCTACTCCTTTACCATAAAGGAGGATGGGAGCATAACCGGCGATGTGTCTTTCACCGATGAAATGACGGTGGTTTCTCTCAAAAAGGTTGACGGTTCAAACAACCCCCTTGCTGGGGCTACCATAGGACTGTACGCTGCCGGGGACGGGAAGCTCCTGCAATCCGTGATAACGGACAGCACCGGGCTCGTAATGTTCAAGGGTCTCACACCGGGCAAGTATTATTTCAAAGAGCTAAAAGCTCCCAGCGGATATGCGCTGTCCAATGACGTTATCCCGTTCGAGATGACGTCTTACTGGGACAATGCATCCGCCCCGTACACCATGCGCAATACGAAAACCGTGCAGACCGGCGGCGAAGACATGCCCATAGCGGCAATGGCAGCTGCAGTCATAGCGATTTCGCTTGGAGTATACGGCGTTATTGCTCTGCGGCGCAGGCTCAAGGGCGAAGACAGCTAAACAGGACAAGGAGGACCACGTTCTTTTCGGATTAGGGGAGAGCGTGGTTCTTTTTTATTACCTAACGTATGATACATATAATATACATTTTTGCCGGCGCCTGTTGACGCAGGTCTTCTCTCGGCGTATAATGTACTTGTTGAATGCGTGCAAGTTTAAAAAACATAGTGTATGATGTTATATATAAAATACGTTATATAACGCGATAAAACGCACACGGTGGAACGGGATTGAAAAAATGCACCGGAGAAAAGGTCAAAGACGGCGCAAGCTGCGACCATTTAAAAATATTGGAACGCAGCTATAGTTGCCCGGTTGCATAACACGAAACACGAAAGGAGGGCAGCTGCTCCTCCCCGAAGTTAAACCAGGGGGTATCCGCAGCGAAATTTCGATGAAATTCAGCCTCAGCAAAATAAGAGAAGAGTTCTTACGACTGGATAAAATCACGGCGCTGGATACACGTATAATCAGCCTCCGCATGTCCGGCACTTTGATAAACAGCATGGACAGGATTCAATACAAGGAAATCCCTATAGACGGGGGCGTTAAATACTTCCCGAGGGCTATATCGTTCCAGAGCACATTACTGGAGGCAGACGAAGAGATTTTTTATCTGACGGTTGACGGCGCATATGCAACTGTCATGGCTGTGATTAAGGATGGAGCGAAGCATGAATATGGAGACGAGGCATGGAATTGGGCATGGGGTGTTTTACGGGACAAAAACGCCATACACAAAGCGTGCAGCGGCTCGGGGAGAAGTTCGGCCGTGCCGTACTCGGCAACGCCAAAGTCTCTGCCGATAGACGCGGAGTTGAACATTGCGGTCGCGTGGATGGGCGCCGACAAAAATAAGCCGCCGCTGGTTGCGACCGCTGTTGAAATAATAGCGGGGCCGGCGCGTATTGATTTCTGCCGCCTCGTGCAAACCGCATGGGTCGCAGACGCCGCATTTGCCGCGATATTAGACGGCCTGAATCACCCGTCTCTTGAAGGGAAGAAGCATATCATGGTGGGCAGCTCCCGGCGGCGGGTGTATGAGCTGTTGTGCGGCAGCAGGAGGCCGGACAACAAATACGAAAGCGAAGCAATAGGCTCGATTGCGCAGCTGTGCAGAGAGAGGGGCTTTATCCTGAGCTATAACCATATCCCGCTGCTCAGGGCGCGCAGCCTTTCGCTTGCTGCGGCGAAGGAGTGTTATTCCGCGTTGATGGAGGCAAAGACTTCATCCGGCGAGGACTGCCTATGGTCCCCGGATTGGATTGAACCGCATATGGAAATGCCGCTGCCGCTCGTTCCGGTCGTGGGCGAAACCGTGGCGGAGTCCATAAGCAAGCTCAACACTGCGGAGAGCCGCACGCTGCGGATGCTCACAGAGCTCCGTCTTGGCGGCGCAGACGGGTTTTCAGGCATCGACAGGGAAGATTGCCTTGCTGTGATTGAAAAGCGCTTTGGAGCCAAAACAATGCGGTTTGCGGCCATGGCGTCGGAGTCGCTGTTTAATGACGACAGCGACGGCAAGTCGTATCTCAGGTGGGTAGCAAGGGGTTTGCTCCCGCCGATAGCTTTTGAAAAGGTCTGGGTGGACAGGCTGACGAACATGCACTTCAATCTGGAGCGGACGCGGCGCGGGTAAGGAAAAGAAAGGAGGAGTTTCGAGCATGGTGTACAACGGCGACGCGCTTTCTGTATTGAAACAACTTGATAGCGAGAGTGTGCAATGCTGTATCACGTCTCCGCCCTATTTCAATCTCCGCGACTACGGTGTGGACGGCCAAATCGGATTAGAGGATACGCCGGAGGAGTTCATTGCGAAGTTGGCGGAGGTCTTCCACGAAGTGAAGCGTGTCTTGAAGCCGGATGGCACACTGTGGGTCAACATCGCCGACAGCTATGCCGGAAGCGGAAAAGGACGCAACGCGGTTGGCCGGCACTCGGACGCCGACAATAAGAATACGAAGCAGAGTAGCCACAAGGGGTCTGTCATGGGGAGACTGAAAAAGACCGTCACCAGTGAGGATGCCAAGCCTAAGGACTTGTTGGGAATCCCTTGGATGCTTGCCTTTGCGCTGAGAGCCGACGGGTGGTATCTGAGAAGCGACATAATTTGGGAAAAACCGAATGCAATGCCGGAAAGCGTAAAAGACCGCCCTACCCGCAGCCACGAGTATATATTCCTCCTCAGTAAGTCACGGACTTACTACTACGACTATGAGGTCGTTATGGAAGATGCCGTCGGCTACAATAACGCTGAGGTAGCGGGAAGCGAAGGTACACTTCGCCCCAATACAAGACGGCGCAGAGGCAACGCCAAGTCATTTCGTGGCGGCGGCGCCTATACCAACAACTGCAGTTTCAATAACAGCGCTGTGGTGGAACGAGAGACACACGGGAATGTCGAGAACAAGACCGGTAAAAGAAACCGCCGTGATGTCTGGAGCGTTGCAACACAGGGAACGCGGAAAGCGCACTTTGCGACTTTCCCTGAGAAGCTCATTGAGCCTTGTATCCTCGCAGGAACAAGGGCAGGAGATACGGTTCTCGACCCCTTTGCAGGAAGCGGGACAACTGGCATTGTGGCTTACCGCTATGGGCGGGAGTTCATCGGTATCGAACTGAATCGGGAATACGCCGATATCGCACGGAACCGTATTGGTCAAGAATCCGCCTCAAATTGACCACAGCGCATAACACGAAAGCAATCAAAGGCAGAGGCTCCCGCCTATTGCGGCGCTAATGTGTGGGTCGCCACCATTGCCGCGCTAAGATTCCGAGGGATTTTCGGTCCCCAGAGGTCGTCTACTCTTAGACCCCTTAAGGCACCTTCCACGCACCTCGGAATCCCACTGCGTAAGCGGTGGGAGGAGTCAAGCCTTAGACATAACGGTCAATATACAGGAAAAAGAAGGAAGGAGGCTGGGGTAATGGGCGTTATCGACAACAAGGAGGGACCTCCTCACTATAGATTTACTCTGCAGTTTAAAGTCATGGATAAGGCGTCCGCAAGGGTAGGAATGCTTCTCGATGCTTGCGGGCGGTACGAAAAAAGCAGTATTGTCGTCAGTGCGGTAAACGAGTATCTGGACCGGCACCCGGAGGTGGAAAAGACGTATGAAAAAAACATCAAACGTAAAAAGGCACAGCGAGAGAGCGCAGAATAATGTCCTGCACAGCGGAGCCGTGATGGTATTAAGAGGGTTCAAAGGCGTATATGAGAAGTTTGTATTGGACCGCGTGACTTTCGGAGGCATGTATCCGCTTCTCCCGCAGCCAACGGAGCGTAAACAGAGGTGTAATATCAGGGACGACGGCGAGGTCTGGATTGAATATTGTCTCGTTGACGATTACGATACTCTGTTCCAGTTTATGAGCCCCGAAAAATATAAGGGAAAACCTGTAATAGTGGCGGCAGAACTGTGTGACGCCGCAGGCATGGCTGCAGTCGGAAGGCTCTTTATGGAAAAGATGTGCAACGCCGGCGGTAATTGAAAAACGGCAGCAAGCACTCAAGGCTATCGGAATGCGGCCGGGGTATCTGGTTGAATAACACGAAGGGAGGTCTGCTGCTCAGCCCATAGTTAAAGCAAGGGGTATCCGCAGCGAAATTTCGATGATGATTAAACACACTCGTGTCATATTGGTAATTATGTTGGTCTGTATGGTCATGGCAGTCGCCATAGCATCTGCAGGATGTGTATCGAAATTCAAGGAAAAGCTTCAAACGGTACAGAACGCCAAAGACCTGGAAGAATCGACTTTAAATATAGGGGACCCTGACGGGAATGGTTCCGGTGGGCATTTATCCGAGACGCCTGATGGGAGTAAATTCCCGTTCCTGGGTATTGAGGGCGACAGCTTTAATGCATCTGCGCGGGAATTCTGCAAGGCCATAAACATGGTGATGCCAGAAAACCCGTTCGGTGAAGAAAGCATTTACATGCAATGCATACGCTATACCAATGAGCAGGGAATAATGCTGGGACTTCAGCCGGAAGAATCGGGCTCAAACATTCAGGTGGTAATGCTTTCCTGCCGCGCCGGAGACGGCGAGGCTGCTAACAGCCTCATTCAGTTGTCGGGATTGTTGTTCCGGATATGCAACCGGAACAGCACCGATGTTCAGGCAGCGGAATATCTGTCTGCTATGAGTCTGGCCCCGTATCAACAGAGCGCCGTCAAAGAAGGCGTATGCAAGCAGTCCAAGACCATGACGTACAACGTGGGCGTTTATGACGGCTATCTGTATACTGCTATCTCCAGCATGCCGGCGTCAGGAGTAAAAATACAAGTGGACCGGCTTTTGCAAAGGGAGAGTGATATTGCCAACCAGACCGAGCCTGCTCCGACGCCTGAACCAAGTCCGGAGGTGGCAGGGGTGGCGCACATGACCTACAACGGCATGGACGTGACTCTGGTTTCGGCAAAGGGAAACAGAACGGATGACGGACATGAGTATGTGTCGTTTGTTTTCCGCGTAAAGAACACCACAGCAAGCAGGCTGAGCTTTGACGAGGCGTGTTATTACGAGGCCATTCAGAACGGAGTGCTCATGGTTCGTTTTGATGCGGATGAAAGGGATAGAAACGCGACGTCGGCCCAGTTGGAACCGGGCGAGGAAAAGACTTTCAACATTGGGTACTCCTCTGCAGGGTATGCGGGCATAACTTTTGCGATGAAGGAGCTGTTTGGCGCCGACGATACTGTCGTTACTATAACATTCTAAAGCGTATAAGGAGGACGGACATGCGAAAATCTGTAAAGTTTAAAAAATGGAAAGAAATGACGGACGAGGAAAAGCAGACAAACTTATTCCCGTATACCATAATTGCGGGGGTGGTTTTGATAGCTTTTACCGTGCTGCTCGTGATTCTGTCCTGGTAACCGGGATATATCTTCCGGCGTTTTTCAGTGGGCATACGGTAATTTCGCGTAAAAGAAAGATATACACGGGATAAACGGAGGGTATTATGGTGCAGCTTGATAGAAAGGAACGAGTAAAAGCGTTGCTGGACAACGTAGGGCGGTCCTTAAAGGAGCGGGATTTGCCGGTATCAGCCGCATATGTCATACAGGAGGTATCAAAAAGGCTTCTGGAAGCAGAGGACAAATGCGGTGTCAGCAGAGAAGAGTTGAATCAATACATTGCACGAACTGCCCAGCTCGAAAATCAGGTCAAAGAAAGCGAAAGCAGTATAGCGAGAGATAAGAAGCAGCTTGCCGACTATGCAAACCAGACGGCCAAATATGAGCAGTTGTTGAATGAGTACGCCGAGCGGCTGCAGGGGTATGAAAACCGCTTGGCCGAGTATTCGGTTCAGGCCGCCCGGTATGAGGATACTTTGGCGCGGGATTCCGAACAGCGCTCAAAATATGAAGCGCGGATACAGGAATACACCGAGCAGGCGTCGCAATACGAGTCGCGCCTGGCTGAATGCACTCGTCAAATATCTGAGGAAAAGGCGCGGGTAGCGGAATATGCGGACAAAAGCGGCCGGTATGAAAGGCTCGTTGCGGAGTATAACGCGAAGATAAACAGCTATACTGAGAAAATTGCCGAGTCTGAAAAACTGCTGGCCGCCGCCAGGGATTCCCTGAGCAGTTGTGAGGAGCGTATTGCAGAATACGAGAAAACTATCGAAAGCAACCGGCAGAAGTTCACAGAACAGGCGCAGGAGCTGTCAAAGCACCACGAACGCAGCATCGCGGACGCGGCCGCTATAAGTGACCGTGATTGGCAGTTAAGGCTATACGGCGATTATGCGGAGGACTGCGAGGAACGCATAGTAGAAGGGGAAGAAGCATTGGCATTGAGCAGTGCGAAGCTTTGTGAGCAGGAACTCATAATCGAGCAGTGCCGGCAAACGATAAAGGCGTCGGAAGAGCTGATTGCAAAGCAGAAAGCCGATGCCATGGCCCGCAGCGCTGTAATAATCGGGCTTAACCGAGAATTGGACGAGGCCAGGTTTCAAAAGAAGAACGCAGAGGATACGATTTCACAACTGGAGAACGCCCTGGGGGAAAGCAATAAGCAGCGGGACGAGGGCTTGGGGCTGATTGCGGACAGGGAAGCACAGGTGCGAATCTGTGAGGCTGCGTTGGTGGACTGCAGGGCAAAAATAGCGGATTTTGAACAGCGTATAGCCGGTTACTCTCAGGATATTGCCGCATATGAGGAGTGTTTGGAGGAATGCTACGACAAAATAAGCCGGCAGGAGGCACGGATAGCCGAATGCGAGCAGCAGATGTCCGCCGACGGTGACAGGTTGGCGACCTGTTCCTTTGTCATGAACGAACAGGCAGACAGTTTGGCAGGGAAGGTACGCGAGTTGGATGTGTGTTTGGCGCGACTGACGGAATTCACGTGCCGGGCACAGGAGGCTGAGGAACTGATATCTGTCCAGGAAGGAATTATTGCAGGCGACAAAGAGCGTATATCCGCTCTTACACTGCAAACGGAGAGCGACGCAGAGGAGCTTGCTCGTTTGGCTGGGCAGGTGGCGCAGTGCGGAAGCGAATTGGACGCGCTTAAAGCGCAGAGTGAAAAGGATTCCGAGCTGATAACCGAGTACGAGAAGACGCTTTGTCAGGACAAGGAACACATAGCAGACTGCGAAGAGCTGGTATCACTATATAATAAGCGCATTAAGGATTTAGAGGCGCAGGTAGAAGCCGACAGACTTCGTATTGAAGAATATGATGCGACGGTAGCAGAGTGCGAGAACAAAATAAAGAGGTATTCCTCCAGGGAAGAGACAGCGCAGCGCCGGTCCGCATATGTTGCCGGAGTCATAGAGAAGGTGAAAAAGAGCAATGAGCGGGTAGAAAAGTACGAAGAAGAGGCTAACAGGGCCAAAGAGGTCTCTGACGAATTGACTCGGAAGTTGAAGGAAACCAGAGCTCTTTTGCAGGAGAGTCAAGAAGCCTCCGCATCGCAGAAGCAAAAGCTTGCAGAGTGGGAACAGAAAATAAACGAGTATTCGAGCCTGATAGAAAAGCAAAAAAGCCAGATAGCGCAGCAAACCGCTGCTCTGGGAGAAAAGGATATTCAGATAGAAACCCTTGTCGGCCAAGCCTCTCAGCATGAGAAAACGCTGGAGGAGAACGGTGCTGTCATCGAAAAACAGCAGGAGCAGATAAGACAGCAGGATAAGGATATAAAAGAGTATTCGAGCTGGATAGAAAACCAAAAGGGTCAGATGGAGAAGCAAACCGTTGCTTTGGGAGAAAAGGATATCCAGATAGCAACACTTGTCGGCCAAGTATCTCAGCATGAGAAAATGCTGGAGGAGAACGGTGCTGTCATTGAAAAACAACAGGAGCAGATAAGACAGCAGGAACAGGTAGTGGACGAGCTTCGCGGAAGGCTTTCAGAGCAGCGAGATGCCTTAGCACAATACCGTGATGAAGCCAGGGATTCGGTTGCGCAGATAGCGCGGCAAGGCGAAGAGACGGCTGCGCTGAAAAGCCAAATAGTAGAGTTGGAAGCAGAGAAGTCCCGTCTTGCTTCCAAGTATTCGGATGATATTACGAAGAAAGAGCTCCTGTGCGAACAGCTACGGAACGACATGTTAAAGCAGGAGCAGGAGTTTTTGAATCAGATAGAAGATGCAAAAACAATGGCGGAGGCTGCCGCAAGGGCAACGCAGGAAGAGAAGGTAAAGGAGCTGCAGCAGCAGGTAACAGAGAAAAAAGAAGAACTGATTCAGCAGCAGACCCTTATAAAGGCTCTCTGCAAGGAGTCGGAACAGCAAGAGAATACCATTCAGTCCTTACAGGAAAAAGAGGCCGCGTATGCTGAGCGAATTGCGGCAATGGCAGATTCATTGGATAGGTTGAAAGAACTCACACGCCTGGAACGAGACGGAATGCTTATCAGAACACCGTTCCCGGTAAGCAGCAAGGTATGGTTTATTGACGAGAGAACGCTGCCGCCGAAGGTCGCGAGCGCAATATATATCGGGGAAGTAACAGAGGATTGCATATACGGCACACACCTTTGTTCTTTATCCTCGTCGCCGGCCACGAACCCTGGGACCATGTTCATAGCCAGCGTACTGTACGAATCCCAAGATGAAGCAAGGGGGGCATTGGAAGCAAATTCACGGAAGCGCGAAGCATAAGCAACCATAAAAACAGGGGGAGGTTCGCACCTTAACGCTCTGGGAAAACAGGGATAAATATAGATAATTCGTTGCATTAAAAGTAAAAAAGTAGAACTCGGCACATAATTTGCTTATATAAGGACAGCCACGCCCCTCACAGGGCGTGAGAGTTGAAATTTCCAAACCGCGGCCATCTGAATTAAGCGATACGGTCACGCCCCTCACAGGGCGTGAGAGTTGAAATAGCTGGGGGATACCGATGTTTTTCATCGGGTGCAGGTCACGCCCCTCACAGGGCGTGAGAGTTGAAATCATCGCGGAATAAGTACTGTCCTCTGCCTTTTGTGTCATGCCACGCACAGGGGGAGAGAGTTGAAATAACCACTGGACGCCGGAGCAGGGCGGTCATCACGTCACACCCCGCAAAGGGTGTGAGAGTTGAAATTTGATACTTGACCAATCGTGTCAAATTGGATATAGTCACACCCCGCACGGGGGGAGAGAGTTGAAATGGTTTCGCCGGGGAAACTCTGGCAAAAAAAGTCCCCCCGCACGGGGGTGAGAGTTGAAATATTGGTTCTACGCCTTTGGAATTATTATTGAAGCACTCGCCAATTCGATTATCGAGTGCTTCATTCCGGCGTTTCGCCAACGACTTGTTCTCATGCAAATCCCGCGCATATAAAAGACGTGAAATAATAAGGGAAATAGCCATTTACGCGCTTGCAACCCTCCCGATTTCTGATTGACACGTGGAATCCTCGCGTGTATTATGTATTTAGGCGAATACTTAAACGAAAAAGTGGGAAGGTAGCGACGTTGTTGGTGACAGAAATATATAAAATTCGTTACCTTTCATATTTGGACTTTCTATCACGGAAGGGGGTAGTTTTGTGAATATCGAAATCCCGGAACTGTCAAACGCTAATGATGTTTTAAACACCGTACAGGACGTGGGTTCGACGGCCATGTCGTATGTTGGTACGGACCTGCTACAGATAATAGTGGGCATTGCTGTGATTTACTTTGCGCTTCGGTTTTTAAGTCGCATGATTGGTAAACTGTCGTTTTTAATAGTCCTTGTAGGGCTATACCTCGTTCTTCGGGGAACTGTTGACTTGAGCCTTGTTACGAATGCGATAGAGGAAGTGCCCGGCATACTTAACGCAATACTTGCACTTGGCCGATGAAAAGAAGGGAGGATGGGCAACTCCGCACCCACCTATAGAGGGGAAAGCGTACCTTTGCCTGATTTTAGATGGAAAACTATAAGGATAAAATCCACAAACAGGAAAAACTGATAAAACCCAGGGAATGCGATTCGATGCAAACAGGAGAGCCACGTCTGCGCGATGCATTAAATCATGTATGGCGCGGGCTCCCCGCAAAAATGCGCGAGTTATTCTGTTGCTTTTCCTGCTTGGTAGTGTTTTTCTCCGGAGTAATGCCCATAATAAGTATTGCGTTGGCTTACGAAGGGATTGGTACGGCGCCGAAATTATTGCCAGGCGGTTACTATATACTTATAATCGCGGTTTCCATGTTTATCGCTGCTTACAGGCTCAAGCAGCTTTCCAAGGAATATTTTTCGGAGAAGAAGGCGGCTCACGGTTTTCAGGTTTTCTATGTGGTTGCCATTGCCCTCGACGTCTTTTTCATCTTTTGTTATATAGGTATAAGCGTGTAGCGACGCGATGATAAGTTAGACGTATAACGCAGGCTCAAGCCGTAAGGGGGAAGGAGGAGTCAACTTCTGTTCTTCGGGGATATTCTGCGTTTTTTATATGTATTTATCAATGGAGACAAAAAGAAAACAAAGGATAACGATGTGTGCGAAATAAGAATAAAACGCACAATGTTAAAATAAAACACAAAAAAACACCGGGTAAAATCGTTCAACGTCATTGACATATAAAAGATGATAATGTAAGATGATGATGTCACCCGGATAATTTCTCAACTACAAGGAGGAGACGGCCTGTGGTGGCACGAAGCTTTAAAAAGAAATCATGGCGCAAAAGGTGTATTGCTTTTCTAATTTTACCTGCTATTACTGCCATTTTGCTATTGGCATCCGGCTGTTCTCAAAGCAGAGGTCTTTGCGATGAGGATGGCAATATGTGGCGATTTACGTTAGGGGAGGTGTACAAGACCTCCGAGATATACGTGAAGGATGGCGATGCATATAGCCCGCTCCTTTCGTATGGACTCTACTTGAAAGGTAATTCCGGGGAGCGCGATGCGACACGCTTCGTGTGGCTTGCAGGGAATAAGCTTGAAACCCTGATTCCGGATATAGGCGATGAACGACAGTTAGTTTTATTCTCACACGATGCAAATCCTGAGAAAAGCTATAAAATAGAGCATTTTACGGATGCGGGGTACACGCTGGGGACTATCTTCAAAACAAATTCGTTGGGACAGATTTCATTCAGTAAAGATGCTGAAGATTATTCCGCAGGAAGCACGATGTATCAGGCAAAAAGAGCTGCTATCACGAACCCTGCAGCAAGCTCCGTTCGCGAATTGAACGGAATGGACTTCCCATACGACAACATATGCTCGGACGGATATATGACAGGTCTGGAGAGCATGGGCACTTACAGAATTGGCTTTTACGAAGGAACTCGGTTTAAGCAGATTCAAGTGCAGGCCGACACGCATATTTGGTGCTCTGATTCGACATACGAGATAACTGCGTATCAGGAAACGAAATCCGGATATTTCATCCTCAGGCTTCCCGATAATATACCGGCCGGGTTATATTATCTCAACGGAGTGGGGCTTTTTACTTACAGCGATGGTGTTCTGGGGTATATGCCCCCGCAACAAGGAGAGGTTGAGGATTCGTCCATTCCCTCCAAAGAAAGCGAAGCGGCCACTGCACCAATCGTTGATTCTATTGGTTCCGGCAATCCCTCTACGTACATCCCGGAAATGGAGGTTGATTTGATTCCGGAGCAGGAGGGGATGCCTCTTTCTCCTGATGCTACCACGAATAAAAACACCGTTCTGTCTCCGGAAGAGACCATGCCTTCTGCTGGGATACTAACACCGGGGAACTCCACGGGTTAAAAAGTATTATACAGAAAGGGAAACGCAAAATGGCAAAAACAGACCAAGCAACATTAAGCCGCAGGGTAAACAGCTACGAAAGAAAGCTCGCGTGTATTAGTAAGCTCAGGGCTTATGTTGATAAGGGTGAAACGGTTAATTTTAGGAAGGTAGCAAACGAACTTAACGAGCCCGTACCTAATCTCTATAACTCCTTTGTGCTGAGGGATTTGATATCAGACCTGAGAGAGATGAGTCCCCCTATATACTCAGAAGAAGAGATGGCCGAATATAGGCTGAAGGTCAATAAACGCATCGATGAGGCTGAATCAAGGCTAAAGCAGATGATGAGAGAAGGGTTGCCGGATTCTCCTCCTGCAACAGCGGCTATGCTGGCGCAATACAAAAAAAAGAATGAGACCCTCCAGAGGCGGCTGGAAGTGCAGGATGAGGAAATAATACAACATAAAGAAAAGATAACGAAGCTTATGGAGGAGCTCAATTCCGCCCAAACTACCATAAAAAAGCATAAGGAACAGTTAAAAGACGCTGAAAAAGAGTTGAACAAAGTAAAAGAACAATACAGTGCTGAGCTTAAAGACAAGGATGCCATAATTGCGGAGGTGCGGCAAAAGGCGGCGCGCTTTGACGAATTGCAGGCAATGCTGATGGGAAATAAATAAGTTGCTTGCTCAGAATACGGTATAATGTGGGAGAGGTTAAATATCTCTCCCATTTTTTATTGACTTACTCGCACATCTAACTGTATTATATGTAAAAGACGTTGAAAGTTTAAGGAGGTTATATGCCCGAAGCAGATTTTGATTATAGCAAAAGCGTAAAATACGTTGAATTCGGAGTCTATCGTTTTTCGTTTACCAGAAAGTTCTCTTTGCAGGAAATGGAAGCCCTTGATTTTCGGTTGTCGCAAATAGAAGACGCCTATACGTTGCTTTCGGGGGTTGATTTTGCACGGTGGCTGTATGTTAGAAATATTGAATTTAAATGTGAACAGTCGCGAGACAACAAGGAGGCCCCCTCCGGCATTTTTGATAGGCTGGCGCTTCGCATCTGTATGAAGAAGATAGAACTTATTTCGAGACGCAGCTTAAACTACACGAATGGGGCGCATACATCCCCGTGAGAGAAGGCATATATGTAGTTCTCGCATGGTTGTTTGCTGTTATTTGTGCTGCGTTAGGTGCATTCTGTCTGGCAAACGAAGCTGTAACCGCATCTATCCCGGCGTTTGCAGCGGCAGTACTCGTGATGCCTGCACTATACAAGGTATGGAAGGCTTATACGCGTATAAGCAGTAGAAGAACCTGCGCCATGCTTTCAATAGCCCTGTTTTGGGTTGCTGCAACGCTTGCGCCGCCGGTGGTCGCTAATGTGACTCCGGAAATAAGCGTCAATGTTTCAAATGAAACGGGCGGAATTTACGATGCTGCAAGCGGCGCCTATATGACAGAAGAAGGCGCAATCCGCAATGACAATGACTGTCTTCAGATAAGCAGCCCTTCCGTTATGACTCCGGCGCCCGAGGCCGAACGATGCGAGGCCACAGGGGAAAATGGACTGACGGTGCATTTTCTGGATGTAGGACAGGCAGACTGCACGCTGGTACAGTGCGATGGGCATTCCGTGCTTATAGACGCAGGGTCGTGGGATAGCTATCCGATGGTATTCGAATACCTACGGGGGCTTGGTATAACATCGCTCGATTATGTGATAGCTACGCACCCGCACGCAGACCACATAGGCGGGATGTCCAATATTATACGCGACTTTGATGTAAAGCAATTTCTGCTTCCAGATATAGAAGGCAAGAATGCGTCCTATGAACAAATGCGAAAGGCGTTGAATGGAAGGGGAACCTCCACAACTTTTGCAGCGGCAGGATTGTCGTACTCGATGGGTAAGGGGAAGTTAGAAATATTAGGCCCATTATCGGTGCCGGCTCACGGAACAGATGTGGATGATACCGCGATAAACAACTGTTCCGTGGTTGTCAGAATAGATTACGATAATATATCTGTGCTGTTCATGGGCGATGCACAAGAGGAGGAAGAACTGGGGCTGCTTAAAAGAGACGCGAAATCACTGTCTGCAGATGTACTCAAGGTCGGGCATCACGGCGCCAGCAATTCTACCAATCCACTTTTCTGTGCAAAGGTCGCACCTAAGTATGCCGTTATCTCTTGTGGAGCTGACAACCAATATGGACACCCTCATAAGGAGACCATTATGACTTTATTGATATGCGGGGCTAAAGCATACAGGACGGATAAGAACGGCACAATCGTTTTGGAATATAACGGAGGAAATTTCGAATGGAGTGTGGAAAGGTAAATCAGGCGCGGCGATATATGTGCATGACTGTCGTTATGGCAATCATCATAACGGGAATAACGATATCCGGGATGATGGCGTATGCAACGAACGAAATTAACAACGATGAGGATTCCGTGGCACTAATAGAGATTCCGACCGCGTCACCGGCGATGGGGACAACTCCAGCTCCCTCTATTGGTCCGGCAGCGAGTTCAGAGCCTGACGCTATAATTGCGCCTCAGCCGTCCTCTGGCTCTGATACAAAGGCGAAAACGCAACCGTCTCCGAGCGAAAAAGCAAAACCCACCGCATCTCCAACGCCTGTGCCAGAAGAAGACGAGACAGCGGAAGATGATGGGGACGATATAGCTCCAAGAGCTACGGCCAGACCGAAAAAGCCGGATAAGTTTGAACTGACTTCAACAGTAAAGAAGGAAGACTTTGCAAATATTCCCGGCAAGACCAATATAGGGTTGTGTGTTTATGCATATAAGGCTGTGGAGAACAAATGGGGATATGCGAGGGGGACGGTAGGCGAAACGCTAACCGAGAGCCTATTGAGTTTGCTGGCTAAGAAGAATCCTGTGTACTATACTCCAGAGAAGGTAGAGACAAGCCGCCGCTGGCTGGGGCATCAGGTTGCAGATTGTTCCGGCCTCATACGAGGGTATCTGTATGAAAAAGAGAGAGGATATTCTGTATCCTGGCGCGAATTTGGATATGTCCGCTTTCTAAATTCTGATGCCTACGCGCTGAATAGCAGCAAGACGGAGACAAACGTCATGGACGCAATGCCCGACTTACCCGGTATAATACTGCATAGGTCGGGGCATGTGGGAATATATGTAGGCAACAATATGGTAATCCAAGCGCAATCGGCAAAGCAGGGCGTGACGCTTTCTGAGTTTAAAGCAAAGGATTGGTGGACATGGGCATATGTACCCTGTATCGAATATATCACTGAGGGTGTATACAATGTAGGCACACACATGATAAGCATAGGCGACTCTGATGACGGCTGGGTAACAAAAGACGATGGGAATCTGTATTTTTACGACGAAGACGGGAATCCCTGCACAGGTATCAGAGGAATAGGACTGAAAGAATATTATTTTGACACTCTTGGCGTCTGTGTAGGCGAAATAGACGACAAGGGGATTATAACAGTAAATGAACGCAAATATGTATATGCTAATGATGACCCGCTTAGAGGATGGCAGACCTACAACGGTTCACTGCATTATTTTGACATTGACGATGGGCACATGTACTTCGGCGGAGCATATGAGATAGATGGAAAATCCTATCTTTTCGATAACGATGGCGCCATAATTACACTAAAAGGATACGTGTATCTCAATAAGACGATATATTATAGCGACGAAGAAGGACATCCCGTAAAAGGCTATGTAAACGGTATATTATATGGAGAGGACTATACGCCATACCAGGGTTTCTTAGATAATGGCGGGCTCAAGTACTACTACGAAGACGGCGTACCGCTTAATGACGGCTTCCTGTGCGTTGATGGAGCATGGTACTACGCGCAGAGTGATGGAACTTTGAAAGTAGGTGTTTTCGAGCACGGGAATCGAAATTACATCTTTGACGATGACGGACAGCTTTTATGTGCTGGGGGAACATAAAAATATGAATGAAAAAAGATTTTTGCGGCGTGTTTCCGGCGCCTGCGTCTGCTTAATCCTGTTAAGCGTGGTATACGTGGTATGTGACAATATAAGAAACGAAGCAAGGCAAGGAACGGAAGATGCTTCACGGCAGAAGGCGTGTGTCGTGACCGGCCCGATTCTCGCTTTTGCGGAAGACTCAGAAAGGCTAAGCGACGTCAATGCGGCTGCCGTAACTTCCAGCGCATCGGAAACCGTGTACCTCATAGAATCGGTCAACCTTGGGACAGACATTATTCGACCTCTTTCCGGTTATGAGGATGCCACGTCAAGATTTTTAAACCCATACATGGATTACTCCACGGCTATAGGCGATGGCAAGCATGCCGAGAGCTACGAGTACACCATAATCAACGAAGACATGTGGGTGCAGGGAGCAAGGATTGATATTCGCAGAGCGCCGGATAATGCTCTCGATGCATATACACATGCAAAGAACGGAACGAAGGTAGTCTGTATGACCGTGGCCGCAGAAGGCTGGGCGCAAATCCGGCTTGAGAACGGGGATACGGGATATGTAGATGTAACAAAACTCACCAAGGAAAAACCTGTTGCCGTAAAGGATGGGGCGCCAGAGGGAGCAGTTTCAAGCAACCAGAAGACAGATGCCCAGAAATTACCGGAACAAAAAACATCTTCTTCAGAAGAACAGGTTTCGGGAGCAACGCCGAGACTCACTGTCAATGGTGGCACCGACAACAACGGGTACCTGTACTTCGGGGTAGTAAACGGAATTGAGGTGTACTCGGATAACTCTGTTACGGATAAGATTCTCAATAGTTATGTTTCATCAATCAAACGACTGGATGCGAGACTGGCCCGGGCTAATGTCCGCTGTATAATCATAACGACAAAGAATCTTAAGGAGGTCATACCTGGCTTGGCGAGGTACGATACAAGGATATTGGGTGTTACGGACGCCGCTTCTGGCCGTATTTACGTCAACGGTAATATATATAATTCCGCTACGATATGCCATGAGATGATACATGTGTGGGACTACAGGAACATGGGGAACATATCTGGAAATCCCGAGTTTGGCGCAATATATGCAGCTGAAAAACACGCCGTTGCGGTGTCGAAGGGGAACGACCAGCTGCCAAGAGAATTTTTGGCTTCGTCGGCGGAGATATTCTTCTCAAACCCCTCTCATTTAAGGAGTATCGCGCCGATGGTGTATGCATTTCTGGCACAGTATTTCGGTTGATTGGCGTCAACCACAAAAGAAAGGAAGGTAGCTGCTCATCCCCATAGTTAAAGCATGGGGTATCCGCAGCGAATTTTCGATGAAGAACGAAAATCGGATTATAATCAATATAATCAATAACGAGGCCAGCATATACGCCGCGTATAATGAGGAGTTCGTGCAGAAAATAAAGAGGCACATAGGAGGCGCCAGGTGGGACGCCTTGGCACGAGCATGGATAGTTCCGATATACGCCGTAGACCGCGTCAGAGCCATAATGAAAGAGGTCTTTGGTATAGATGACTCCATCCCAGAAGAAAGAGAGCTGCGAACGGTGAAATGCACCTTTCACGATGGGGTGGAAAAAGTGCGCGGAGCGGTCATACTCTACGGGAAATGTATAGCTCGCGCTACTGGTCGCGATTCGGATGCATATCCGGGAGATGACGTTGTCATTGAGTCCGGAGACATAATGTCAGGCGGCAGTGCAAGGTTCTGGAAGTCTATCGTTATGCCGGGCACTGTTGCTATTCTAAAGAACGTCCCGTACTGTTTGTTGGAACAAAACAGCAGTCCTCGTGGCATTGCCATAGAAATCCTTGAAGATGGAGAAGGGGAAGAATGAGCATCAAATCAGCAGAGCGATTCCTTCGCCACAGCCGCACGCGCCAGCTCTCCGCCATGTTGGAACGATACATCGACCCGCACGGCGACCACCGCATATACTGGGCGAAAGAAGTCACGTTCGATTATTCAACTAATCACAAGATTCGTGTGGACTATATGCGCTTCAAGCCACTCAATAATACGACCTCTGGTATCGAAAAGGGGGACTTCTACGCCTACGAAATCAAGTCCTCCGTAGAGGATTTCAAGTCGCTAAATGGGCATAACTTCATAGCGGACTACAACTACTACGTGATGCCCACAGATATCTACGAGGCTGTGAAGGATGCCGTGCCATACGGCGTTGGCGTGCTGTGCCCGGACGGCGAGCAGCTTAGGTCCGTGAAAAAGGCCGTGCGAAGGGACCGGGCCAGACCGGTCAGCGAGATGCTGCTCATGCTGTGGCGCAGCTCACGTCGGGAAATCATTGCAAGGAGAAAAAATCGCGACCAACAAGAATACTATACGCAACACAAACAAGCCTGAATTCCCTCCGGAAGAGTGGCGGAAGGCTGTCATCATACGCGATGTCATATAATATTTTGAACTAAAACAAAAGAGACCCTTTTTAAGAGGGTCCCTTGAGTTTTTAAAAACTTCAGGCGATATTAGTCCTTATTGACCGCAACTGCCTGCTTGCCGTCGTAATAGCCGCACTTTTTGCATACACGATGAGCCAGCTTGGGCTCATGGCACTGCGGACATTCCACGATACCGGGAACGGTCAACTTCCAATGGGCTCTGCGCTGGTCGCGCCTTGCCTTAGACGTTTTTCTCTTAGGGACTGCCATGGTTACACCTCCTTATCGTGATACAACAGCTGCTCCAGAGCGGAGAAAGGGTTTTCCTTTTCTTTCTCTCTAACACAGGAACACTGAACTGTGTTCAAATCGCACCCGCAAACCGGGCAAAGCCCCTTACAACCCTCGCTGCACCTGCTGAAAACAGGCAGGTTGAGGAATAAGTCGTCAAGGAGCATCTGGCTGGCATCCAATTCCTCGCCGGTGTAGCCGTAGCATTCACTGTCCGGCTCCGGCTCCCGGAGAAAGCGCTCGTCGAAGTCGAAGGTAAGCTCCTCAATAAAGGGCTTGCCGCAAAGAGCGCACTCGAAATCCAGCCTTGTGGTAACCGTACCCTTGAAGCTGAAGCCCTCGCCGTCAAAGAAGTACTCGCCCTCTACCGTAAGCGGAGCGGCGAATTTAAGCTTCCGGCCGAGATATTCCTGCCTGCCGAGGAACATGTCCTCATGGCATTTGCCTATCCGGCCCGGCTGTTTGAGTTCCTGTGCAACGTTCAGCTTCATACTTTTTCTTTCAAGAGCACACCTTACATATTTTATCTATAAGGCGTTAATGTGTCAACTGGTTATTTTGTGACGAGTCTTACGGGTGTAGCACTACAATTCATCTCCCACCTTAGAGTTCGGAGTCTTCTTGCTGCAAGATGTCACTTTTTCAGTGATGTTTTTTGAGTTTAGGAGGAAGAAAATACTGCCAAGAAGATGCGCCATTATTTCCAGAATGTCTGATTTCGTATATCGCTCGGAGATGGTACTTTTTCTACTCCTTGGATTTTTTTTGTTTCTTCAATATCTATAGGGTGGAGCCGAAGCTGCTTTCGAATCTTGCGCTCGGGGAGTGACCCTGTTTCTTTCTGCTCTGTGCAGCGGCAGATATAATGACCGGGCTCCAGCCCATACAAAAACAGTGGAGTATCACATTGGAGAAGCTGAATCCCCGCATCGCAGACCACATACCGATTTTTTCCGATAGGGATAAATGTTATGGGCTCTGGCTCTGGTGCTCGTAAAATTTCCCAACGGAATTGCGTCCCAACTACTGGAGGTAAAATTAACTGTACGTCGCAACCAAAAACCGCGCCGTCGATTTCAGCCACAAGCTGCTGTGTCTGAGAGGATATGGAAAACTCAAAGACGTCGTTTTTTATGGCAGTTATGACCGATGGTTCAGCATTCTCAGAGGATGGAGATGTTTTTCCAGTTATGGCGTCTTCACCAGTGGTTATTTCAGATGATGAAGAGGGGTGGGGTAAGAGGTCTTCTGCAGCGACGGAGATTTTTTGCCCCGGCGGCTCTTCTTCTTGAGTATCGACAGACACCGCTGGGGGAGGACCCGCCTCTGCCCAACGTGCTTCGTTCCCTATTACTGCTGAGATAGCAAAGCTGACGCAGGTGTCAAACCAGAGAGAGAAGTTCTCTCCGGGCACAAAACCGCTGTCCAACATGCGCTTGATAAAAGTGTTTACCGTCTGCATGATGTCACGGGCTTTAGAAATAGCCACATTCTTTTCAGAGATGGCGTAAAAGAGACGCTCGCGGTTTTCGTGGACTATAACGCTCGCCTGTAGTGTGGCGGACGCATCGTAATCTCTGTGGCCGAAGCAGGCGGCAACAGGACGCTGCCCTTCGGTGTAAATGCAGGTCTCTCTTGGACAATATGCGCAGAATGGCAGTCGATTCATATAAATAACACGTCCTTTTTTTGATTGGGTTCATTATACCATATCCTTGGCTTTCTGACGGGTTAATCTGAAAAAACTTTAGAATATGTGTCGATATCTGTTGACACGCTCGTAACGTTTTTTATATAATGGACGTACAGAAATTGGCACGCCCGTTCTCCGAGGCGAGAGCGTTTTATTTTGAAACAACCCGTCGAATATGTAAAAGACGTTGCAATGAAAGGGGTGATAGTTCGGCTTCTGGGTAAGTTGTATAATGCAGCGACCTGACTGTTGGATGAAAATAACGGACTGCATGCCGGAGAGCACATTATCTTTGTTCTCACATCAGCTGCCGTGAAAGACTGAAGAGCCTCACGAGCAGCGCATGATGCGCTGGAGCTTTCCCTGCGAATAAGCGCTTATCTCGAAGTTGTCTGATAACAGAAATGCGACTTCAAAGCTCCCTTTGACCGCTTCGGCGACGCGCTCAAGTTCGGCAACAGATAGTGTTGCATTGGTATCATCGGGAGATATATAGGCGCGTTCTTTGCCTATAGTCATGATGGGTATGGCTTCAGAATTAAGGGATTTTGCTATTTTAGATATTTGTCCAAGAGACAATGTCCCCTTGTCGAGCTTATAATAGCAGTTCTGTTCCGCAAAGCCGATGACTTGTGATATGTACTTGCGTGGTTTGTTCCTAAGGGTAAGAAGAGTTATTATATTTACTCGCGTCTGCCCCATGGGAGTTCTCTCCTTGCTAATGAATATTATTATTTATATGATACCACAAAGCAAGGAAGTAAACAAGAATTTAGCATATAGATAGTAATGCTATCCGGTTTACAAACCACATAAAAAATATCAAATAGTTTATAAGGCAGGCGCCACTTCGGATAGTTTTCTCAAATCAAAACAGGAGGGAAATATGAAATCGAAAAGCACAAATAAGACCAACAGTCCCGACGTTGAAACAATACGTGATATTCCTTTCATATCTACAGACAGCGCTGAGGCCAAAGAATGGCTGCGGTACGCAATCGCTCAGAAGCGCGGTAACAGCGACAAGGACCTGACCCTATCCCAGATATGTGAAATCGTGACCGAGAGTGGGCGCGCCGATATCTATTGCGACGATATAATCAATGCTCCCGTTACTGTTTGGAATGATATGGAAATCATAGAGTGGAGCAAAATATTGCCGCTGTTTACAGAGGATGAAGAAGGCTACCCCAACTATGAGGTTATGGAAGACGGCGTCTTTCTGCCCGGCGCAACAGAACGGCAGATACTGCAAGTCGCTCAGGTTCTAACCGAGGCATTTTACCGTGCGGAAAAATGTATTCCTTCAGCGCGACAGGATTAACTGCTGAATAAAAATGGTGGGCCGAGGTGGCGTTTGTGTCAAGTCTCGTAGTTAGAACGACTGGCTTGTAATGGCTATTTTGCACTAAAGGGTTTTAGTGGTAAATCTTTGCGGCTGCCTCTCATGCAGTCCTCACAATAGTTGAGACTGCTCCAAATTACTTAATCGAAAGGAGGACGGCTGTTCCCGCCCGTGGCTGAAGGCACGGGTCTCCACAGTCTAATTCTTAATGAGCAGAATTTTAAACAAGAATACGGCGAAATCTGTTGCTGTAGTCACTTTCGGCATCAAACCTGAGTTGGAGGGAAGCGAGCTATTGTTTTCGTACCAAAGGGGCGAGTATTACCTCTTGAAGTTCGCGGAGTCCGAACGCCGAATGTACTATGCAGGCCGGCAGCCCCCGTTGCGGGCGCAGGACTCTGTCCCAATGCGGAAAGGGTTCTTCTTCACTTTGAATTTCAAGGACTATATTACAATAGACGGCGGTCTCATAAGAGAAGTCAAGTAGCCCTTTAGTGCGGGTCTTCGGAGAGAGAAAGGTTTTGTAAGGTGGATTTTGAACACTTTTGCAATCGGTTTAATGTAATACTCAACGAGCAGCAGGCGCAGGCTGTGCGTTGCGTGAACGGGCCGAGTCTGATACTGGCCGTGCCGGGCAGCGGCAAGACTACCGCAATAGTTGCTCGCGTTGGGTATATGATGTACTGCTGCAATATCTCGTCATCGAACATCCTGACTCTTACCTACACAAGGGCGGCGGCAAAGGAAATGCTTACGCGCTTCTGCGATAAATTTGAGTTTTCGCAGAAAAAGATGAACAGGCAGGGCCTTAAAGCCCCGGCCTTCAGTACGATACACAGTTTGTGCTACGCTTTTATCCGCGATGTGGCGAAGAGGAAAGGTATTTCGTTGCCGACATTAAGGCCGAATAGCGAGATGTTCCTCCGTAAGGCATATATTGAAGTCCTTGGCGGGAATCCGTCTGAAATGGAGCTGCGAACCGTTGCACAGCGTCTGACGCAGCTTAAGAACAGTATGGATGGCGTAGCCTCCGAAGTCGAAGAGATGAGCGAAATCGGGTTCCGTATTGATATGGGGGCCCTGGACCACAAGTACGAGGAGATTAAGCGGCGCGAAAACATAATGGACTTCGACGACCTCCTGATTACTGCGGCGCGTTACATGGACGAATATGCGGATATGCTGACGTTGCTGCAGCAGCAATACAAATATATAAACGTAGATGAGGCTCAGGATACTTCGCGTCTGCAGCACAGTATTATTCAGAAGATTGCTGCCCGATATGGGAACATATGCATGGTAGGTGATGAAGACCAGAGTATATACGGGTTCCGTGCGGCGTATCCAGAGTCGCTGTTATCCTTTGATGCTACCTACCCCGGAGCGCGTGTTTTTTATATGGAGGATAACTACCGCTCAACTCCTGAAATAGTGAATCTGGCCGATGCGTTCATCCAACAGAACACCGAACGACACGAAAAACACATGAAGCCTGTGCGTAAGTCCATCGGCATACCCCCGGTACGGCGGTATGAGGACTCTATGGAGGGGCAGTATGAGCATCTCGTAAGTCGGATAACTCGTACTGTTTCGGAGCAGGCTTCGACTTCTATTGCCGTATTGTTTAGAAACAACGAGTCGGCAATACCGCTCATAGACCTGTGTCTTAGAAAGAATGTGAATATCAATTCCAGATGTTCTGCCGACCTGTACTTTTCGCATCCTCTTGTTATGGACGTCATGTCCATTCTGCAGCTGTCCCTGGACTTCCGGAACGTGGAGGCGTTCTCACAGCTTTACTATAAGCTGGTCAGCTATACTTCGAGGTCGGTTTTTGTAGCGGTAGAACAAATGCTGAACAAGAACCCCCGTATGGATATATTTGAGGCGCTGAATGTGTTGTGGCAGCAGTGTTCGAGTGCGGCGCAAAAGAGGCGGTTGGAAGCTTTTTATCACGTTAAAAACGCGTTGCAGGCTATGGCCGATTTGTCGCCGCTGCAGGCTCTTGCTGCCATATGGACGAGCACCTCGCTGGGATACGCTGCGTACATGGAGCGGACAAAAAAGGAGGGCATCTTCCCCGACGGAAGTATCGAGCAAAAGAAGTATACCCTGCAGGTCCTGGCGTCCAGGTGCGATACGATACCCGAGTACCTTAACCGGATTAACATACTGAAAAGCAAATCCCAACAGCTGGAACGCAATCCGAAGGAAAGCAATGCGACGTTGTCCACGCTGCATTCAGCCAAAGGCATGGAGTTCGATGAGGTAATAATCATCGATGCGACGGAGGACGTCATCCCGGCGTCTGCACCGAAGAACGCAACGGTAGAAGAGGAGCGTGCCTTATATGAAGAAGAGGTGAGGTTGTGGTATGTAGGCGTCACCAGGGCGAGAACGAAGTTGGATGTATATACCTATGGGCGCAAACAGGGTTCGCCCATAAAAGCCTCCCTCTTTGTGTCGCAGTTTTTTGATGGCTGCAACGCCCGAAATGCGTTTTACAGTAAGGTAATCAATGCGGACAATGCGGAATCGAGGCTACTAAAAGGCTCTCAGAACACACCTCCGCATGCCCGTGCTGTTTTGAGGAGAAGGAGCAGTTCAATTCCCAACGGATATGAATTGATAGGAGCCTTGTCCGACATACGGAATGGGCAGCTGGTTTATCATGTAGCACATGGGTATGGGGTGGTCGCCGGCATGACGGATACGGGTTTTTTGTGCATCTGTTACGCAGACGGCCAAAAGATTTATCAACCGGAATATCTTGTATCTTCGCTTGTGTTATACGGCAAAAAAACAAAGTAGAAAAGAGGAAGCGTTATGATTGACAGAGATTGTTTAAGAGTGCTCGTTCAAGGGCGATTAGCGTGCTTTACGCGCCCTGAACTGTCATCTGAAAGGACCACATACCCATGCCTGACCCCGTCGGCCGCCGAGGGCGTCCTTAAGAGCATATATTGGAAGCCCGAGTTCATGTATGAGATAGAAGGCATTACCGTTTTAAACGAAATAAAGCCCTTCAATATGCGGAGAAATGAGATTTCAGAGGTCACTAACCTCAGGGTGGTCGAGAGTAAGCTGCGGCAGGGAAGGCCGGACGAAGTGTTTCTCAATGCCAAGAACTGTGCTATGCAGAGGACGACTACTTATCTGATGAACGTCGCATATGTAATCCATGCCAGGATATATGTGCCTGATGAATGGGTGGAAACGCGAGATGCGGCGCAGCGGGAGGTTTCAAAGCACAAAGAGATTCTTATTCGCCGACTTACTCGCGGCGCGCATTTCAGAACCCCTTGTTTGGGCTTACGCGAGTGTGCTGCTACCGTTAGATATTTGGAAGAAGGTACGCCGTCACCCAAGTCGTTCTATGAGGGGACCTCATGTGACCTCGGACGGATTCAGCACCACATCAATTATAGGGACAATCCGCGTTTCGACCCGGCTCTGCCCGCAGACTCGCCGGTGTTCTTCAATGCGGTCATGGTTGACGGATTTATCTCGTCTCGTATATAGGAAGGGAAGCGATATGCTATTCAATCCAATAGGAGAATTATATAACCTGTATAACCGTTTGCTGGAGCGCGACATGGTGCCGCCGTTCGGTTATGTAGATGCGCCGGTACACGCCGTTTTTGTGCTGTCTGATACCGGCGACCTCAAGGAAATAGTGCCTGCGTATACGCTTGTCAAAAACCGGCGCGTACCCACTGTATACGCCATTCCTCGGCCGGCAATCAGGTCAAGAAACGTCAAGGCTTCGGTTCTGTACGATTCTCTCCGCTATGTTTGCGGCATTCCCGATGACGATGATAAAACTCTGTCCGGATATGCAGACGCAGAAGAACGGCGGTGCGACTTTTATTTGACCCTCAGAAATGTTTTGGGCAGGGTTGCGGATACGGGAGCCGCCGCGCTCCTGAAGTTTGAGGAGAACATCAGTCGTGTGGGAGTTCCCGATATGGTTGCCGCTGCTGTGGCGGATGGTGTAATTACATCCAAAGACCGCGTGGGTTTCAGGCTTGATGGTGACGATGGCTTGCTGCATATGCGTCCCGCCATAAAAGATGCCGTGAATACATACCTTGCGGATAATGATGATGTGCTCCGCGACAGGGTTCTGGTCGATTGTATAACGGGCGAGGTCTCTCATCCTAAGCGAATTCACGGGAAAGTTTCGCTCCCCGGGGGACAAGCAGGCGGTTGCGTACTGAGCAGTATAAACAATGAGTCGGTTCGGCAGCAATACTACCTGAGAAATTCTTCCCTGGCTACAGCCGCACCGCCCATGAGCTCAGAGGTGGAAAACGGATATACCGCAGCTCTTAATAAGCTGCTTAAGGAGAAGAAGACGACCTTAAGTATTGCGGGAACCACTCAACTGTTAATATGGGCGGAAACACTGGAAGATGCTGAAGTAAAAATCCTGCATACATTACTCAACCCATTTTCTCTCGCTTCGCAGAAGAAAGAAGTCAAGGATTTCATTGATGGATATTTCAAGAGCGGCGAAATAGTCTTCACAACCAGCAAATCGCAGGACGGAAATGGTAAGGAGGAGAGTAGTGACGAATACGTCAATCCGGGGAAAATGGTTTATTTCCTTGCAATAGCCCCCAGCACTGCACGGATAATCGTGAAATTCTCCTATGCTTTGACCTTTGACGAGGCATTGCGGAATATATGGGAACACTTCCGGCAGTGTGATGGGTATTGGCTGACTCCTTCTTCCATTTATGCGAGAGCGTTGCAAAAGGTTGACGACAAAGGCGCAGCCATAGCGACGTCGGGCGGCGCCTATGGGAGTTCTGTAACGCCTTTATGCGGCGCCATACTTAACGGCTGGGATTATCCCTGTGAAATCGAAGGATTGCTATATGCAGCAATAGGGAAGTCCATGCCGAATATTACCGTCGAGATGCGAGCACTTTTAACAGCCTTTTATGAGCGAAACAAATATAAAAACGAAGGAGAGAGAATCAAAATGCAGAGCAGTTATCCTTATCTCGTTGGACGTATGTTCGCCGTTATCGCCGCGATTATGCGGAGCGACAGCAGCAGCGTGAACAACGAAACAAAGATAGCCTATTACTCAACATACACTGCGATGATAATGACGGAGCTGTTCCCAAGGGCGATGAACGTAATGCAAGTAGTGAATTCCAAGGTGACCCGCCGCACATTTTACCAGAAAGAACTGACAGAGATAAGCGGCGCATTAGAATCGCCGGACATTCTGCATAAGAACCGTCTCAATAACGAGGAAAAAGCCTTGTTTATGAAAGGATATCTCGATGAATGCAACAAAATGTTTACTCCTCAGCGGTCCGACGAAGGAGCAGAAGGCAGTGCCGCTGTTGAATCCGAAATGTAAAAATATGAGGAGGAAGAAAGTATGTCCATAATCAAAAACCGCTATGAGTTCGTATGTTACTTCGACGTCCGGAACGGTAATCCAAACGGGGACCCCGATTCCCTGAACATGCCACGCATTTTCCCTGATACCGGAAACGGCATGATTTCAGACGCATGTATAAAGCGCAAAATACGTGATTATGTAGAGAAAGTACACAGCGGAGAGTCCGGCTATCGTATATATTTAAAGAGCGGGACAGTTATTGCCGATACAAACAAGGAGGCGTTTACAACGTTGGGTAAGAAGCTGGACAAGAAAGCCGATGAAACGGTGACGGACTGGCTTTGTGAGAACTTTTTTGATATGCGCGCATTTGGCGGCGTCACAGCTACCAGCGACACCAATCCCGGCTGTGTAAGGGGATGCGTTCAGATTCCTTTTGCAGAATCTACACACCCGATTTCGCCCTTGAACGTCACGATTACCCGGTGTTGTGTAACCAATGAGAAGGATAAGGACGATGGCAAGCGTTCCACCTTTGGCAATAAGTATATCGTTCCTTACGCTATGTACAGGTTAGAGGGATTTATAAGCCCATTCGATGCGGAAAAAACGAAGTTCTCAACAGATGATTTGAGTGTGCTGTTTGATGCTCTGCTCAATATGTTTGAGCTTGACCACTCGGCTTCGCGGGGTAAAATGGCAACGCGCAAACTGGTGGTGTTTGAGCATGACACGCCGAAAGGTGAGGTTAGCAGTGAGGAACTGTTCCGGCGGGTGCGCTGCAAGACCAAAAAGCAGTTGAAGCATGAGGAGACTATGGTTTCCGATAGAGTTATTTTGACTGCAGATTTTGCTCCCACCTGCTACGAAGATTGCTGTATTATCTGTGATACTGAAAATGTGCCTGCCAGCGTTAAGATGACAATTTTGAGGTAGGTTTCCAGGGCGAGGCGCCCTGCCCGGAAAGAGTTTAAACGGATATTGTGTTGATATTTTGCGTATGTCTGGAGACGCTGGTCTGCGCCCTTAATCAGTGGAGGGTGCGATAAGCCAACTGCTCGATTGCTGGATGGCCGAACATGAGTACAAAAACTTTACGGAGCATTTGCTTCATGTTCGGCCGTTCAGCGCTCGTGTGGGCTGCGGCCACGGAGCCAGGAACCCCCGGCTTTAGCCGTGGGGAGTTTCAGATTAGGGCAGTCACACTCCGCACAGGATGTGAGAGTTGAAATCTTTGTCCGAGCAGTACATGGATATCAAGAGGTATCGTCACGCCCCGCACAGGGTGTGAGAGTTGAAACGCAGGCAGGCATGCGGGTTTGGGATTAGGTTGCCGCAATCCTATTGGCTTTAGGCGGTGGGTGGTTCAAAATCTCCTCTGCAGGATAAAAATGAGGGAGCGTCAAGTGAATGAGGATACCCGAGAAGCACTCTGTATTGCTTTTGCTCTTTTACTGTGCTATACTCATTTTAATAATAGTATTTGTTATTCAGCCATTGACCTTTTCACTATTTTTTGCAGTACGCGTCTCGCGTATGCTCTAAGTGCTTTTATAAAGCCATAAGCGGGAAAACTCGGTCTTTTATTGCCGGGCAGTTCACATTACAAAACAGTATATATTAAAATAACGCAAGACACAGCCTTTCGGCGGTGTCTTTTTGCGTTCATATAAAAACAGACACACAAAAAAACAAAAAGGAGAAGCAAATATGAAAGATTACACACAAATTGAGTATCTTTATCGCGATGGAAGCAATTACAAGCGCTATATCTCTCGCTATCTCTGTGGCGTGCTAACGGAAGAGGAGCGAGACGAGATTTTCTCGAAGTGTTTGCACAACGATACCCTGTATCAATTTATTCCAAGTCAAGTTGGACTACCGGAAGAACGCTTTGACGATTTCGACCCTCGCGATGATGGGCCTTGGTTCGAGCTGATTTCTATCGACACGGTGGAAAATGAAGACATCATAAGAGTAGCAGAAGACGAAAAGCTTCGACTACTTCCCTTGACCGCACGAGGACTTTTGGAGCGGTTTCGAGCTGTGGAAGTGTGGGATGAGGCTTGCAGCACTATTTACAAATAAATCCGCCGCTATGTGGAAGAACAAAAAACCCGTTAAGGAAAGGAGGCGGCGTCATGGCAAGAAAATCTCCAAGCAAAAACGTATTCGTTCTGACGCTTCCGCTCCAATGTGAGGCATGGCAGCGGGACAGGCTCGATACCATCTTCCAGGTGGGGAACGATATCAAGAATAACCTGATTGCCTATGAGCGCAAGCAATACCAAAATCTCATCTCTCGGAAAGATTGGAGAGCAAACCAGGCAGCATTGTCCGCAGCATACGAGGCAGAGGATGCCGGGCGCATCAAAGCTCTTTGCAAACGCCGGAACGAGATGCTTACCAATGCCGGGTTTGAGCAGTTCCAATTTGAGAAGCAAATCAACAAGTACCGAAAGCACTACCGTGGAAAGAATGGGAAAGGATTCCTTATCCCGGCCCATGTGGCGCAGAAGATTGCCGCTTCTGTGTGGGGCGGTTATCAAAAGCTCCTGTACGGGAGTGGGCAGCAGGTCCGCTTCTCTAAATGGAGTGAGTTCAGCACCATCACTGCGAAGACGAATTCTGCAGGGATTCGATACGCAGATGGTTTCGTTTTCTTCCAGGGAATGCAGCTTCATGTGCTATTCGACGAGAAAGACCCATACGGCTACCAGCAGGAGGCGACGTCGAGAGCTATCCGGTATTGCGGAATCCATCGTCGCTGGTATGCTGGCGGATGGAAGTATTTCGTCCAGCTTACGCTGGATGGATTACCTCCACTGAAAACGAGGCCGGATACGGGAGAACTCCTGCACCCCATGGGAGAAGGGAGAGTCGGACACGACATAGGAACGCAAACCATCGCCAGCGTTGGGTGCAATGCGGTTTTGCTCACCGAATTGGCGGATAAGGTCCGAGGTATCGACGCAGAGCTTTGGAAACTCAACCGTGCTATGGACCGCTCCAGAAGGGCAACGAACCCGGAGATGTTCAACACGGACGGCTCTATCGTACCCAAAGACAAGCTGCCGGCAGAGTGCTTGAATCAGCGCGGCGGACGCGAATGGGTAAAATCCAAGCGATATATTGCATTGGAGAATCAACGCAGGGAACTATATCGCCGACAAAGAGAAATGCGTATCCAGCAGCATAATGAGCTGGCGAACCTCCTGCTTTCTTTTGGCAGCGAGCATTACATCGAAGAGATGCGGTTCCGTGCTTTGGCAAAACAGGCGAAGGAGACAAAATTCAACAGCAAGGGGAGGCCCGTCAGAAAGAAACGGTTCGGAAAATCCATCTTCAATAAAGCGCCTGCGTTGTTTGTTAAAACCATCAAGCGAAAGGTACTTAATGCAGGAGGTTCGTTCCAAAGAGTCGATACCTTCTCCGTGAAGGCAAGCCAGTTTAACCATCTGACGGAAACCTATACAAAGAAAAGTCTCGGCAAACGCTGGAACACGATGCCGGATGGCACGAAAGTCCAGAGGGACCTCTATTCCGCGTTCCTGATTCAAAACGTAGATGCTTCTCTCAAGCAGGTCGATGTGGAGCGATGCAATCAATCTTATGATAGCTTCCGTGCCCTGCACGATATAGAAATCAGAAGACTCTCTTACTTACTTACGCCCAACAGCATGGGCGTTCAACACAGCGCATAACACGAAAGCAGTCAAAGGCAGAGGCTCCCGCCTATTGCGGCGCTAATGTGTGGGTCGCCACCATTGCCGCGCTAAGATTCTGAGGGATTTTTGGTCCCCAGAGGGCGTCTACTCTTAGACACCTTATGGCATCTTCCGCGTACCTCGGAATCCCACTGCGTAAGCGGTGGGAGGAGTCAATGGAAGGATTCGGACGACTGGCTGTTTTCGGAATTATCTTTAACGAAAGCAGAAGTGAGCGAAATCTACAGCGCCCATCCCGAGATAATGGTGTGCTATGCCTCGGCAGCAGATTAAGCTGCGGGCAACTTCATTTAAAAAACAAAAAAGGAGGAATTTAAAATGATTTACAGCGTCACTAATTATAGTATGTATGACAATTGGACTGTAACGACAGACAGCCGAAACGTAAGCAGTATCATGTCAAAGATGGTGGAACGTGCTGGCCGGATATGTGAACGCTACGCAAGCGACATTTACTATACCCTCCAAGCATATTACCAGGCCGTGCAGAACGGGGAGGGATACGACAAGGTATTGCTCTTTCGGGAAGATGGCGTGAGCTGCAAGCCGGTGAGCAATGATACAGTGGAGGTCTGGCTTGATGACTCTATCCAGTGCTGGCGATTGAGCTGGAACCCGAGAACGGAATGCGGGTCTTTTATCAGGGTAAGTCTGAGGGAAATCAAGGAGAAGAAATCAAATGAAAAGTTATAAAGATTTTGAGAAGGTTTATATTGGCAGCAGCGATATTGCTGCATTGACGGTACGAAGCAGCCAGAATGTCTACAATCTCCAGTTTGGCGCGGACGGATGCTACGATGCGTATGAGGTCATGGGTGAGGCGAGTATAGGCAGTCACTACACCAAGGAGTTCAGTGGCGCCCATTGGCTGAAAATTTACGATGACAAGGGACTTGTGTATGATGCAAGACATCCCAACATGCTGGTAGATATTTATACAGCTGGCGACTACGGCTGCATAATTCAATGGCACGGCTCGTGCTCGATGGCTTAAAGCGGCCGCTGCACCTGAATACGAACCCAGTAAAAAACAATAGGAAAGAGGGCGGTTTTTCTGTCCCCTTTCTTTTGAAATGAAACAACCACATTAAAAGACCACGCCCTTGGAGAGGGGCTCTAATAACTACTACTCTATAATAATACAAGGAGAAAAACATGAAAATCACCAGAACCATTCGCACACCATCAACTGCTATCACTGTAGAAATCAAACTGCTGCCCAGCGAGATGGAAGCTGCATACCGCGAGCAGGAGGAAACTTTCCGCCTGCTGGATGCTGAACGCCAACTTTGCGAGTATCTGCACTTCGACGTCAGAGATTACGACAAAGGCGACAGAGAGGATGCCGAAGCGCTGAAGTCCTTTAAGACTGAGTTCGGCGACATTGAGCCGAGGTCTCTGGTAGATGAAAGCTCTCCGAACTATGTGCTGCCCAATATCGTCGCCAAGTACGAGCGCAATGCCGATTGTAATATTGACGAGAACACGGTATGGCAGACCGTCATCCATGATGTCCTAAACGAACTTTGTGTTCCTGTTCTGCCTGCTGAGACCAACGCGTGAGGTGATGCGTATGAAAATGAAAGAGTATAATGTGACCATCACCGAAACGCTGACGCTCACCGTGCCGGTGGAAGCCTCATCCAAGGAGGACGCCCTGGAAATCGTGTGTGACGGGTGGCACGAAGGAGATTATATTGTTGACTGGCTCGACGGGGTTGAGTTTTATGTTAATGACAGCTCTGACCCTGTCTCTGATGTTGAGGAAGCCGGAGGTTGCATCAAGGCTTTACCCGCAGCCACAAAAGAAGGCAGTCGTATTGTCATCAACCTGCAAAACGGTCTAAATCTGGTGGCTGAGCAAAATCCAGACCCTAATTTTAGAAATGAGATTTTTGTCGGAATTCAAACCTCGGAAGGGGTTTGGCATCAGGATTTGGCTATAGTCAGGAATGCATACTCCGTTGAAGACAATCTCGCCATCAATTGGGACCCGGACAAATTCTTTGTAACTGTCTTCGCCGACAAGGATAACGAAGACTGCACAAACATCTTTTCCATTGGGCTCTATGATGACAAAGGAGGCTTAGAACGATGATACATTATGATACGCACGAAGAGGCGCTCGAAAACTGCCGTGGTGATGAAGTGGTGGTAGAGGTTGACGGCGGCTGGGCTGTAATGTCTGCATCCGACTACCGAATCTGGGTCATACAGGATTAACGAAGGAGGAGTCATTGTGACGCTTCGAGAATTTATCGCAAAAAAAGGCATGGAAGTTAATGTTGAGAATCTGTTATCGTGACAGTCTGTCGCTGTCGGCTTTATCAATTCCGATGGGATTGATGATGAGACAGAATTCGACGTGTTCCACATTTTCGAAGATTCCGGAACGGATGAGCTGGCCTGGCTCTTCGAGGAGTTCTGTGCCGAGAACAAATTCCCTGCCGACACCGTGCAGTCGCTTCGTATCGTGAAGAGCGCGGTTGAATATGAGGAACTGGAATAAAATGCCGTGTAACAAAAGGAGAACAAAAAATGTGTGCAAAACGAAATGTAATCAATCGCGGATTCGAGGCGATGAAGGCCGAGGCAAAAAAACTCGGCGTTACTATTCTCACCAATCCTGAAACCTTCATTGATGATGACCACCTGGACTGCGTATGGTACGGCGGTTATATTGGAGGCTTTGAGTACAAGGGCTATAAGCTGGCCATCGAAGTTCACGGAGAGGTCGAAATCTGCGGAATCGTGAATGGAGAAGACTTCGAATATGTGAACCGACTGAATACCGGGGCTATGAGCATGGCTGCATCCGACCATCTTAGAATCGCTTTCAGTAGCGATGCGGAGCTGTACGAGGCTATTGAGAACGAAAGTATCGAGTATTACTCGAACAACTGGATTGAAGCCTTCGTGCAATATCCAACAGGCGAATGGAGCGAAGGGGTGGTCGTTGATGATACAGATGATGTGCTGGACGCCTGCGGGGAAGTCTCCTGCTGGATAGATTGGCTAAAAACAGGATTCATCAACAAAGACTAAAAAGTGTAAATCACTGGATAACGTAAAATAACAATAACAGGAGGATAAGCAGTTCCGCACCCACCTATATAGGTGGGTGCCATTGCCCAAATTATTATGGATAAGAAGATTTTCGTGCTCGTTGTCGAGCCTGAGAAGCGACCTTACACGAAGGAAATCTCTTGTGGCCTTGCGTCATTACAGAAGGAAGTGGACGGATATATTCAAACTGTCTTCCCCTACGAAGAGCCAGTGGTTATTGTCTGTGATGACGAAGCAAAGCTTAAGGGAAGCCCCCCTAATCGAGCGTTGCGGGATGAAAACGGCAAGATTTATGATATCATTGCCGGAACCTTTCTGATTGCTGGGGTCGAAGGAGAGGATTTATCCTCGCTTTCGCCTGAACTTATTGAGCAGTTCAAAGAAAAATTCGACACACCTGAAATGTTCGTTTGCTTGAATGGAAAACTGGTGGTCTTGCCGATGGAGGAAAGGAAGAGCTGGTTCTGTACAGACCCAGACTGCGCTCAGTTCCGCAGAGAAGCCCCCGAGAAGGGCGATAACGTTTTCGAGCTGGCGCAGGTAAATCAGTACGGCTGTGACCTGTTCCGCGTGGCTCACGGATTCGTTTATCTCAATGAAGATGTCGATGAAAATGAACGAGAGAGCCTGGTTTCCATGTATGGCTGGGATGAGGACGACCTTTACAGCGATGAATTCAATGGGATACTGGCAGAAGCAGTGTTTGAGACATCCGCAACCGAGTACGATACCTCTGCAGAGTACAGCTCTTTCGAAGCAGCTGCGCGTGCGTTGGGGCATCTCATTGACGTGGACATTGGAAAATACCTGCAAATATAAAAATAAAAAGGAGATATGTATATGAACATCAGCAGAGAACAAAAAAATGCGAAGCGCTTACGCGCATGAAAATGTGGGGCATCTATCTGCCCACCTGTATGCAGTTTGAAAAAGAAGACCTCGTTTCGGAGAGCGCGCCGCCTCTCGGAGCTTGCTTTTGGCTTGACGCGGAGCAGCTTGCGCGGGTGCGTGCATTTGAAGAAAAGTACGATGCGCTCGTATATCACGTCATTCATTGCTTCACCACCTTTGGAGAGTTGGAAAACTATCTTTACGTCAGCGACCATCCCGAAGAGTGGGAAGACGACAGGAATGATATCAAGAGCGGGCAACAACTTGTGTATGTTGTGAACAAGGATATGCCGGACTGCTCTGAATTAGGTTCGATTGGCATCGCGGTGACTGCTGCGGCGGGTCTGCGCCGGACTTGGTGAAAGGAGATAACAAAATATGACCGATTACCAGAAGTACCAACTTCAATGGATGCTTGACCACGGTTATTCCTTACAGGACTTGATGCGTGAGTTGACAGAGTTTCAGTATGATGACCCCGAAGACAGCGACCGCATTTCCACCCCCACCTCAGAGCTATTTGACGAATGGGAATTTGACCGTGGTTTCGGTTCGGAAATTTGGGCGTGCGAAGAAGAGTGGCGCGAAGTGGAATACCCGCAGAGAAAGGCGGTCAACATTCAGTGGGATATTGACCCGGAGGATGACGACGGCGTTGAATTGCCAAATGAAATCGCTATTCCCAATGACATTTGTGAGCAGCGATGCAAGAATCCGAAATTCAATTTCGTGGGCGACAATGAGCCGCCTAAGCGTAGCTTGTGGCTTCGTCTCGGCGTGATGGTCAGAATTACTGCCGAAGAAGAAGCTGCCATCTTTGGCGAGGATGAAAAACGGTCAGCGACGACACTTGAGAATCTCATCAGGAGTGGAAAGTTCTCCCCACAGGGAGACTGCTACATCCCTGACCCAGTGGTTGAGCAGTTCAATAAGGACCACAGCACAAATTACACCATACGAGACTACGATTTTGAAATGTGAAAGGTGCGATACATGAATAATACAGCAAACAAAGGCAACCTCGTTCAGGCACGATATGAGTCTATTTGGGACGATGGCTCCATATGTATTTCTACTTCGTGCATTGCAGACACCTTCAAGCGCGAGGTAATTTACATCGAAATGGATGACTCCGATGCGGACGTTACCATCCTCGACAAGGAACAGGTCATCATCCCTGCCCCCAGCACAAAGAGCGGAACGAGAACGTACCCCGTTTATGTACGAGGGGATGAGCCCATCTCGCCAGAAACGCGCCGTAGCGATTATTTTGTTCGCGACTGACAACTAAATCCGCCGTAAGCCCACTCCGCAAGAGAGGGGGATAGAAGGAGAGTTGCTTAACCTAAACAAAAAAACAGACAAAAGAGAAGCTGGTGTCCGTACTGGATGCCAGCTTCTTTTCTTCAAGATGAAGTAAAGTCCATTGAGTTTGTCCTGTTGTTTTTCGTGGCGATGAATGATATAATACTTGTGTATAAATTATTCTTCAGCCAATTTATAACTATATCAGTTTTTGTATTGCGTCATTATACATGACGTATTCAACCCATATACCGCAACAAAAAGACGCTGCTGCAGTCGGTGTCTTTTTTTGCGTTCACATAGATAAAAAACACAGAAAGGAAGAAAAGAAAATTATGAGCAAGACCATCTTTTCCTATGTTGCCCCTATAAAGAAAGACCTGCATGACACCGAGGTGGACATCTATGCAAACGGCGTTAATGTCGGTTGCATCACTCGCAATCGACCCAGCTACTGCGCCCTTGCTGACACGTTTTCGGTTTGTGGCTTCGGAACTCAGAATGACGATTATTACAGGAGTGGTAGTTGGATTCGTTGTAACGTCACCACCATCGCTGGTGCAAAAATGGCGTTCAAGAAATGGTTTGAGTCTCAATGCTGGGAGGACATCAAAGCAGCGGCGCCAAAGGATAATCTGCGACATATCTCTGAACCTGAGGCTCTGACCTCTTACGTCTGCGGGCAAGCTTTCCACATGGTGGACTGGCGCAGGGAAGGGATAGACGTACTAAATCCCATATGTGCAGACCCCAGTGAGCTTGTGCTGCATACGTGCCTTCGTCGTTTTGCCGGCGACTACAAAAATGAAAGAAAGGTATCCCTTCATCATACGGCATATAGAGGAGAAGATTACCTCGATTATGTTATAGAGGAGGAGAGCCTGAGGTCTGAAATGCAAAAAAAAGGATATCGTGTTGTATACGACAATTTTTGCAATTTCCAAACCTTTAAGGAGTATTCGCTCATCATGTTCGCACTCACAAAGAAAACGCCCTCTTACGCCGACTTCGCACGATGGGTGGCAAAAGCATCCTCCATGCTGTCAATGTCCTCGCGTGGTGGTCAGTTTCTTGCTATTGTTCCTGCAGATATAATTGCGGCGGATGCGTCGTTGCGAGTTATCCTAAAGCAGATAAACGCCTCTGTTTCATATGTGAGCAGCAAAAGTGAACAGTACGATAAGGCGGTGGGCAGGCGTCCCGCGTGGGCAATAATATATGCAGACATAGAAGCCCAGAAAAGGCTCTCAAGTCCATTGCTAACGCTGAATAAGGTCATCCACGAAAAGGACGGCAGCGAGGACGGAGGGATTCTGCACGGGAAGGATAATAATCTGCTCAGGAACAGCATCGCGGATTTCCGTCGTGCGGTGAGCATATGCGACCTGTTTATCGACGCATATGAGGAAGTAAAGCCTTTCCTTCGGGGCCAGATTGAACTGACCACAAATGACCATGCCTGTTGGAGGGACTCAGTCATCTGGGCCGATTGTCTGCGCAAGATTCGTGCCCAGCATTGGAATGAGCTTTTGTATAAAGTTGCGAACACCTCTCTCATGCCGGAATACATCCAAAAGGAGTACATGGGGATATTAAAAACCTTATCCGAAAAAGACCTTAACGAATTCACGGTGCGGTGTTTTATAGAAGATATCCGAAAAAAGCTGGAGGAAAAGACGGGAGATTCGCTGCTTGCACTATTCGATGAATTTGCCAGCATATCCTTCGAATATCTTCCCGTTCCGAAATGGGTGGATGTAGGAAAGTACAAAGACCGGGAAAATATCAGACGCAAACTGAAGTTTCCCAATCTAACAGTTCATTTCCAAACCTTCTTTTGGGACAGGTTTAGCGAATATAACGCAGCGTCTTGTATTAGGAACATCGAGCGCAATCTTCACTTGCTCGATGACAGCGATACCCATATCAGCAACCCAATGGACGTGTTCCTTGCCTGTAATTGGAGTCTCCGAAAAGCGGAATTTACATACTTCACGGCGGCATTTTTCAAGAATGGAAGCGTGAAGCTGAGGTTCAAGGAGTCTACCAAGATTCTCATTGACCGGCTGAATATCTTCGTGGGTATGCAGCGCGGCTGGCTGCCTGCCGATTACGGTACAAAGCCATATGAGGAAATGGATGCCTGCAAACAGAGCCTCATCGACAGCTTTCAGCCCCGCGAGGAATACGATGAAGTTGTCGCAAATCCTGATAAATATATCGTTAAGAACTTCAATGTGGATAAGCTTTTCGGCTTTTCCTCAGCTTTTTAAAAATCATATAAAAAAGGAGGAGGGAAGGAAGCCCAGTCGTATACTGGGCTTCCAACCAAAGACTATGTGCAAAGAAAGGAACAGCAGCACCATGCTCAAGTGGGATGAGGTAAAGGATTGCAACGGCACTAACCTTCACCTGTTCGATGCCGTACAGGTCATCACCTCTGACAACAGACGCAAGAACCAGACAGGCAGAATCCTTTCCCTCCTAAAAACCAAGCCGCACCTCCACATGGTAGAAGTACTGTTTGAAGATGGGGAGCGTGTAAACTTCCTCACGTCTTCTCTTCGCTTTGGTGAAAGTTTGGAGGACGAGAAGGGAAAGGCGCTGTCGAAAATTGACTATCCGAAGCTCATGGGAGCGGAAATCACCGACTCTGATTTCTGCGTTGTTCGCTATAACAACGATGCCTTCCAGTTCGATGCCGAAAAGCAGTCGTGGAACGTCATGTTGGAAGACCTTTCCGATGTAGACCGGCTGTTCGGGACCTTCTTCGAAACGGAGCAGAACGATTCCTACTGTAACATCTATGCGGATGTAAACAAGCACTGCACCCAACTCACGAAGCCGTACCTCACGGTATCCTTATGGTTCGGCGACTACTGTGTAGAAGCGGTGCGTCACTTATCCAAGGACGAGCAGGAAGCGGTGCTTCGTATCATCCGACCGGCCTACGAGAAATCGGACTGCGAGAAGTTCCTGAAAGAGTGGGCTGCGGCCGGTATCATTGAAGCCGCCAAGGATAGCTTCGAAGTATTCCCAACATAAAGAAAGCTCAAGCAGCGTCTCTCGCAGACGCTGGACGCTCAATCAAAAAATTATTGAAAAAGGAGAAAAATATGAGAATATCGAACATTATATGGGACGTCGACATGGACGATGTTTATGAAAACCTGGATGAAATGACTGCCGAAAAAGCAGCGGAAGCTCTCGGCATATCCCAAAAACGGTATGCGAATATGAGAACTGATGAACGACATGACTATGCATATGAGGTGTTTCATGGGCATGACGCTGCAATTGGAGAGTTTATGGGTCTTCCTACAGAGACGGATGTGCCAGATGACATAGACACTGATGAAGACTCAGTCGGAGATTATCTGTCGGATAAATACGGATACTGCCACAGGGGATTCGTTGTTGATTCAAACAAAAAGAACAATGACGCTGCGACATATGAGGAACTTGCTGCGGCTTACAGAAAATCCGGTCACGTCGTGTTCGTTATGGCGCTTAATACGCTCATCTCGATGGGGCGTGACACTGTAGCGAACATGAAGCACCCTGCAGCTATCTCGGCGACCATCCAAGGAAATATCTTTTCCGAAGATTTCAAGTTGGAGGTGGCCCGCCTCGCCCTGAGGATGGCAATCGCCGATGTCGATGTTTTATTGGCCGTCATTCAGCGCGTGGTCACCTTTTTTACTGACCCTTATGGTCGACGTATCCCTTTTCTGTGTCCTAATGGAGATGAAGATGGGGTTTGCCCTGTGTGCGGGTTCCACCTTAATTATTTGGGCGACCGTGACCTCGATGATGCAGGCACGACGGTAAGTTGGGCGTGCTCTGACTGTAAGGCCATAGGCAGGTCATTGTATCGAGACACTTTTGTCCAGCATGATGAGGTTCGGGATAGAAACGGCAACAAAGTGTCGCCCCGCGTTTGATATGTAGGTTCGCGTTAATTCCAGCATTCTTCCTTGATTTATCTGCATCCTGTGCATATAATAAGAGTAGGGAAATCCCTACTTCCTATGTCCAAGGAGGGTAGTGTAAAATCATGTTAGCAAATACGTTTGTAGATAATGCGAAAGTCATGGCAAAAGGGCAGGTCACAATTCCGAAAGATATTCGAAAAGTCCTCGGCGTGGCAAGCGGTGACCGTATTACGTTTGTCGTGGAAGGAAACACAGTCCGTATTGTCAATTCAGCTGTCTACGCCATGCATGTTCTTCAAAAAGAGATGGTCGGAGAAGCGGAACGCGCTGACCTGTCCTCCGATGATGAGGTCATGGCGCTTGTGAAAAAAACGAGAAGTCAAGAACCCACCACTTAAACTCTAAATAGTATTGAAGTGGGGGCGTGCGGTGCAATCGCAAGCCTGCTTCACTCGTTTTTCAGCAAAAGCCCTATAGTCCACACATCAAGGGCGTGAGAAAAGTCCGGGGGAGGAAACTCCTTCGGACTTTTTTGTCAGCGCCCGAGAACCCAAGGTGTTGCTGTATACCTTTTTTTATCCTCTTGCAGCAAAAAACTCCCGCTTATGGAGGCGGGGGAGGATATCACCAATAAGGCGCTTGCATTGCAGGGAAAACAGATATAATATTTTCTTGAATACTTGCGCCGGGAGAAGTAGCGTGAATTGTTTTTTTATTGATTTTGAAAATGTCAGCGCAGATAGTATAAAAGATTTGAGCGGAGTACAAAAAGGAGACGCCTTAGATAAGGTACAATAACTTGCGCAAATTGGAAACCGAATAAAGGAGGCGGAGTCCCTGACGCAGGCGGCCCGCTACGAGCGCAGCGAGGCCCGTCAGGGCTACCGCAGCGGCCACTATGACCGCAACCTCACCACGACCTCCGGCGACGTCACGCTCCACGTACCCCGGCTCAAGGGCGTATCCTTCGAGACTGCCATCATCGAGCGGTATCGCCGC
>ERZ1673738.669-NODE-669-length-59103-cov-9.854982_pt1 | contig 59103 bp, 42 predicted proteins | sample MGYA00580198_ERZ1673738 | MGnify/ENA primary metagenome ERZ1673738 (study PRJEB41218, sample SAMN15661784) | gut metagenome | host: Homo sapiens | place: Canada: London | collected 2015-08-20/2019-03-30 | study: EMG produced TPA metagenomics assembly of... | reverse complement strand
AATACGTCGGAGGCGGTATAAAGACCCCGTATTTCTACTTCGTGTTCAATAACGACGCTATACAATGGACTTACCGCATTGACGCCACAAGCGGAATCATACTTTACAATGCGAAAGAATCGACTAAAGCATTTATACAGAGCAGAATTCATAATGTGAGATAGTAAAATTTTATTAAAAATTTTATGGGTTGTTCTTTTTAGCATAAAGACAAAAAAGGAAAAAGAACAACGCTAATATCAAAAACAAACCCTAGGGATTCCATTCGTCATCACTAACTATTTTTGCGGCGATAAACCGATTTATGCGGCGTTAAACGCCGCTCGTAGTACGGCAAGTACAACTTCGGGCGTTTGCCTTGCCTAAACGAGCCGCAATGCGGTCGGTTTCTCATCCGCAAAAATGCTTCGCACCGAAAAGAGCGTATTTTTTGATGATTTTTTGCGAACGCGAGGGTTGCTGTACTGGATGTACTGCGCCCGAACGGTCGCGGAAAATGGCGAAAAAGACGCCTTTTCGGTAATTAGTGATAACGAATGGAATCCCTACGGATTTGCAGTCCGTTTTATCACGTTTGCCGTTCAAATCGACTTTTATGCCGAAATATTCGTTAGAAAAGAATAATACGAACTCTAACTTATCGTCAGGGTTCGTATTATTCACTAATGGCGGAGCATTAGTAACGTAAATCGAATTGTCTGAAACGTTACACGCTAATCCTTTTTGATAGGAATTCTAATAACGGTTTTTAATTTTTCTACCGCACATTTGCGCGGGTCTGACAAATATATTTCGTGATGATAACGATTTTCGGTTATATCTAATTTGTATCCGTTTTCAATCATAAATTCGTGCATAAGCGAAACGGTTTGAGGCTCGTCGTCAAAACTTCCGATATGCATACACTGAACGCAAACGCCTTCGTTATATGTCAAAAATTCAACTTTTGAAAAATCTTCTTTTTTCTTTCGTGTTGCTTCTTCTATCGCCCAATCAAAATCTGCTTTCGTAACAAAAGCAGGCAAGCGAATAATCGATATAAAATTAAAATCGTCCTTGTGAGCATAATCGATTTCGCCCAAATTACCGTTTTGCCACCAAAACCCTTCAAGCGGCGGCACGACGTATTCAAAATAACCGTCGATTTTATGCGAACCTTTATAACTCATTTTGATGGTAAAAGCAATGGCATACAAAATCCCGATTGACTTTTTATATTCGCCGTTTTCGTCATTCGGGTTACCTTTACCGCGTACCGCAAGATAATTCATTTTCGGAATTGTAATAATTGACGGCTTATTTTTTGGCATATAAAACTCTTTATATTCTTTTTTGAAATCAAACGCCATTATGTTTGCCTACCTTTATTTTTAAAGACATTATAGCACAAATTTCTATATTTTTCAACCGCTATTGAGTTTGCGGACGTAGAATTTCGGAATAAATTTCAAATGGCTCTTTGGCGGGTGCTTAAACATTGCAAAAAATAATACGAACCCCGATTTTTCAAGGTTCGTATTATTTGCGTATGGCGGAGCGTTAGTAACGTAAATCGAATATTCTGCCTTATAACCTCGATTATGCGATACTTTTCATAAACTCGTCCATTACAATATTGTAATTTGAGCCGAAAACGCCGTCAAAATTATAGTTAATGCAACAGTTTAGAACGTTATTAACCCCATATTTTTCTATCAAATAATAGGTAAAGGCATAAGCCTCGGGATATGTTAAAACGTTTCCGCCTTTACTTGTACAAGAATATATTTTACATATCGCATTCGTTGCATACGGAAATGTAATTCGCGATTTATAACTGTTGTCTTTTAAGGTAGTTTCGCCGATACATTTAGCGAGCAGAGCAAAATCAAATTCGGACAAAGTATCGAATTGACCGCCGTTATTCTGGTAACGTGTATTGACCGTGTTTACAAAATCGGCAATGCCGCCTGTTAATGTTTTATCTGTAAATGATAGATAAAACCGATTATTTACATCAGAAATATGTTTGGAAACATACCGAGATAAATACTCCGCTACACCTTCGCCTATCCACGCTTCGTCGGTGGGGTTACTTTTTAATGTAACGGCGTGAATTGTTTCGTGTACATATTCGCTTGGGTCGAGTAAATATATTTTTCGATTATTGACATCACAGCACGTTTTAATTTCACTGTCGGAGATAAAATATTCGAGACTATCGGAATACCTTTGATTTACAAAATCGTAACTGTCGGGAGCGTTACTTTTTATATAATTCAATATTTTGGCACATTCTGCATTGCCTGCCGACAAATGATATAAAACTCTTTCTGGTGTATCAAAACTTGCGGTTTCTCTTTTTGAAGAAAAAGCATCGAGATTGTAAACCCGATTTGCCGTACTGATTACAAGCGGATAAGACAAAAATTTCTGACTGTATATCGCTCCGTCGAGCCACGACAAATCGAAAGGAATGTTAAACTCTCTGTTTATACCTAAAAATGAAAGATATTCGGTTCTGTAATCCGTTAAGTTTGCATTTATAAAGTTTTTGTATCCGTATGTGTTTATAACGAAATCGCTGAAAGAATACGCCGTTTTTATTGCATTATCCGTATTATCATTAAAATCGTCGATAAAGTAAGCCGAAAATAGCGTTAATTCTAAATCTTTATCGTTTGCGTAATGTTCTTTAATTTCTTCATTGCTGTATTCACAATTAAAGGCGTGGGCATATGCTCCGTATTGTTTCCAATACTCGGTTGATTGAATATAAGCCCCTGCAAAAGCCTTTCTGTAACCGCCACTTTTTACAGCACTTTCATTGCAAATTAAAACTTCGTTTTGATATACTGCTTTATCGTTCCCTAAAATATATTCATCGGCAATAATATAGCACTTAATTTGCGTGTCCAAATTGAATACACTTGTAAGTATAGAATAATCGTCTTGCATTAAATTTATCAAATCGCTGATTTCGTCTTTTGAATTGCTTACACTGTTTTCAACGTGCAATTCTATGTTTTTATCTTTTAATATATTGCAAGTGGTGCTTTTATAATAGGGAATATACTCATATACTTTTGTTTGATAATTTTTGTCTTTGTTACACGCCGAAAAAACTATCAAGCAAGATAAAAGAGATAAACATATAATCAAAATAAGCCTTTTTCTCATAAAACGCCCTCACAATAACGGCTATATTGTTTTTTCTATTATACACGATTTTGCTATTAAATTCAAGTAAAAAGCCATTGTAAACTTCAAATGGCACTTTGGCGGGTGCTTGACCACAGAAATGACGATAATAGGTTTGGTGTGTACTCAAGCCCGAGGTCGATTTCCACCCCAAAAGAACACCCCTGACAGGCGGGCGATGTAACGGTGAGAGTGGGGATACAGCCGTTTCCCGCAAGCGGGAACCTTCGGCTGGATTTTCGCTTTGCTAAAATGCGAACGACGGCAACAAGTTGCTGCGTACTCAATCCCGGAATCGTTTCCGCCAAAACAAAAGGACACCCTGCAGGTGTCCTTTTGTTTTGGCGGAAGCGAGGGGATTCGAACCCCTGAGCCCGTGAAGACTACACGATTTCCAATCGTGCCCGTTATGACCACTTCGATACGCTTCCTTATTTCCGCTTGCCTGTTCGCAAGCGTCTTTTATATTCTATATTTTTTTGAGCGTTTTGTCAAATATTTTATCGGGCTTTTTTCAATTAATTTATTATTTGAGAATCGAACAATCGTATTTAAGCAATGCGCGCAGATAATCGGAGGAGATGAATCGCCGAAAAATTACAGCACGGTTTTTCTGTAAACGCTCGGCGGGCAACCCTTAAGATTTTTGAAGGTTTTGATGAAATAACTGAGGTCGTTGAACCCCGAGCCGTAAGCAATCTGCGTAATCGTCAGGTCGCTCCCGAGCAGTTTTCTGCAAGCTCTTTCCACGCGGTACGAGTTAAGGTACTCCACGGGCGATTTGCCTGTCATCGATTTAAAAAAGGAGCAGAAGTATTTTGTGGAAAATCCTGCCGCGGAGGCAATCTCGTCGAGAGTTATTTCCTTATCGAAATTCTCGCGGATAAAGGCGAGAGTTTTTTTGAGTTTAAGAACTTTCTGCTCGTCTTTAACGTTAAGTCCATCCGTTTCGTAAGAGTATTGATCGGTCGCGATAAACCAGCCTATAAGTTGATTAACAAGCCCTATCGCGGCAAACTGATAACCGTTTTTCCGTTCTTTAACCGTTTTGAAAAGTTCGTTTGCGCAAGTTTTCAGTTCTTCGCTGCGGGGCAGAAAATCGAGTTTGCAGTTCTTATCCGTCAGGTCCTCGAGAAATCTGTTGCATGTCCTGTTTCCGCTTTTCAAAAACGAGAGCGGAAAAACAAGACATTCGTATTCGCAGTTTTCGGGCGTCGCTCCGTGAATCGTTTCGCTGTTCACGAACACGACGTCGCCGCTTTTCGCCACGAAATTTTTGTTGTCGAGAGTGATTGAAAGTTCGCCCTTAAGAACGCGGATAATCTCCACGCTCGCGTGCCAGTGGAAAGCCATTTCGTATTTCGGGTGGCTTTTATCAATTATATATATGCCGAACGGAAAATCTTCCGTTCCGTGCTGTTTCAGTTCATTAAAACTCATAGCTGCCTGCTTTTCGCGAGAAAACCGCGATGAATATGAAAATAATTATACTTTTTTATATTATAGCACAAGTAATAATGTTTTTTCAAGTATATAATTACAATTGAAAAAAATATTACGGAGGAACACGTAATGGCAAAATCAAGACTCATCGGGGAATATCCCGTAATCGGCATCAGACCGACGATCGACGGCAGACGCGGCAAAATCAAAGTTCGCGAAAGCCTTGAAGACCAAACTATGAATATGGCGAAGTCCGCCGCAAAACTTATCGAAGAAAACGTTTTCTATTCTAACGGCGAACACGTAAAAGTAATAATCGCCGATACGACTATCGGAAGAGTTGCCGAAGCCGCCGCTTGCGCGGACAAGTTCAGAAAGGCAGGCGTTGATATTACGCTTACCGTAACGCCTTGCTGGTGTTACGGCGCGGAAACCATGGACATGGATCCGATGACGATTAAAGCCGTTTGGGGCTTTAACGGAACCGAACGTCCTGGCGCGGTTTATCTCGCTTCGGTTCTTGCAACTCACGCGCAGAAAGGGTTGCCCGCGTTCGGTATTTACGGGCACGAAGTTCAGGAAGCGGACGACACGTCCATTCCCTCCGACGTGCAGGAAAAAATGCTTCGTTTTGCGAGAGCGGCTGTAGCGGTTGCGACTATGCGCGGTAAATCGTATTTGCAGATCGGTTCGGTTACCATGGGTATCGGCGGATCGATAATCAGCCCCGAATTCTTTGAAGAATATCTCGGAATGAGAGTTGAATCGGTTGACGAAGTGGAAATTATCCGCAGAATGACCGAAGGCATTTACGACAAAGCGGAATATAAAAAGGCTCTCGCATGGGTTAAAGAAAAATGCCGCCCCGACTTCGACAAGAATCCCGTCGAAATGCAGAAAACTCCCGCTCAGAAAGAAAAAGACTGGGAATTCACCGCAAAAATGGCGTGCATAATCAAAGACTTGTTCAACGGCAACAAGAAACTTCCCAAGGGCAGAGAAGAAGAAATGGTCGGTCATAACGCTATCGTCGGCGGTTTCCAGGGACAAAGACAATGGACGGATTTTTACCCGAACTGCGACTTCCCCGAATCCATTCTTAACTCGTCGTTCGACTGGAACGGAGCGAGAGAACCGTACATTCTCGGCACTGAAAACGACACACTCAACGCAACGAGCATGTTGTTTATGAAACTTCTGACCGGCAGGGCGCAGATGTTTGCGGACGTCCGTACTTACTGGTCGGGCGAATCGGTTAAACGCGTTACCGGTTATGACCTCGAAGGTCACGCTAAAGAAGCGGACGGTTTCATTCACCTTATCAACTCGGGCGCGTGCTGTGTTGACGCTTGCGGCGAAGTCAAGGACGAAAAGGGCAACGCCGTAATGAAAAAGTGGTGGGAAGTTACCGACAAAGATATCGACACAATGATGGGCGCAACCACCTGGCCTTACGCAGACCTCGGATATTTCCGCGGCGGCGGATATTCAAGCCGTTTTGTAACGCGCGCGGAAATGCCCGCTACTATGATAAGGCTTAACCTTATCAAAGGCTTAGGACCTGTCCTCCAAATCGTTGAAGGTTGGACGGTTAAACTTCCGGACGAAGTAACCGACAAACTTTGGAAGAGAACGGACTACACGTGGCCTTGCACCTGGTTTGCTCCGAGAATTACGGGCAAAGGCGCGTTCAAGTCGGCTTACGACGTAATGAACAACTGGGGCGCGAACCACGGCGCGATTTCTTACGGACATATCGGCGCGGATCTTATCACTATGTGTTCGATGCTCCGTATTCCCGTATGCATGCACAACGTTTGCGAGGACGATATCTATCGTCCGGCGGCATGGAACGCGTTCGGAATGGATAAAGAAGGTCAGGACTACCGCGCTTGCGAGGCTTACGGACCTATGTATAAAAACGTCAGAAAATAATTTTATAACTTGTAAAAGTTTTGCGCCCCGCGGTTGCTTTCGTCAACCGCGGGGCGCTTTAAAATTTAAAAAGCGTTGTCGGGTTGCGGTTACGCTTGTCAGTCCGCTTTTTTCATCATTTTGCCGAACGTTATCACGGAAAGAATAATCGCCGCAAGCGCGTAAACGGATAAAACGATTACCGATATAACGCCAGTCGCGTCGAACGAATAAGCCGAAACCGCGGCGGGATTTACAAAGTCCGTAGGCGTGTGCGTGGCGCCCGTGATTATTCTTCCGAGATAAACCGACGGGTAAAAAGGCAAAAACTTGCAAAACGTTTCAAATCCTCCCATCGTATCGAGCGGCATCCAGGCCCCGCCGAGTATTCCGGAGGCGGAAATGACAACGGAGGTTATCGCAGGCGCGGATTTTTCGTTGAGAAGCGCGCCCGCGATTATGCCTGAAAATACGTTGAGTATAAGGGCGGGCAACTGTTCTGCGGCAAGCAGCAAACAATCCGCAAAGCCGATATATCCCGAACCGATAAATAGCGAAATAACGTATCCCGCGACAATGCAGGCGATTGTCTGAATCAGACCTAAAACGAACGCGGGGAGCGCGTAACCGACGACGAAATCGATTTTTTTCATCGGGGAGGTATAAAGCCGTTTCAGAAGAGAAGTGGTTTTATCTTTGGAAACGAGCAGACATTGCGTGAGCATGATGAACGAATATGAAAACGTTATCGCGCCCGGGATAAGCGACGGGAACTCGAAAACGGGAGATTTACCGCCCGAGTAGTGGTTTATTACGGCGAAAAGCGCGAGCATCGCGACGGGAAAAGCCAGACAAAATATATAAATAACGGGATCTCTCGTCATTTCCTTAAAGTTTCTTCCCGCAAAAATCAACGCCTTGTTATTCATTATCGTGTTTTTCTTGTTAATTTTGTCGTTCATAAATCGCCCTCCGTGATTTTTACGAACGCGTCCTCGAAGTTTTCCGTTCCCGCCGAAACTTTCAGTTCTTCCGGCGTTCCGGCGGCGAGGACTTCGCCTTTCGCCATTATCGCCACTTTGTTGCAAAGCGCTTCGGCTTCTTCGAGATAATGCGTTGTGAGAATAATGGTCGCTTTGCCTTTAAGGGATCTGATAATCTTCCACAACTCGCGCCTTGCGAGAACGTCCAGTCCCAAGGTCGGCTCGTCGAGAAAAAGAACTTTCGGTTTTGATATCATTCCGATTGCTATCGAAACTCGTCTTTTCCAGCCGCCCGAAAGCGTTTTCGCCCTTTGGGAGAGAACTTCGCCGAGCGAAAATCCGTCGATTATCGAAGCGATATATTCTTTATCGTCTGTTCCGTACAATGCGGCGAAAAAGTCGAGATTTTCTTTCACGGTGAGATTCGGCGCGACGGCTGTTTCCTGCGGAGAAACGTCGGCGATTTTTTTAACTTCACACGGTTCGTCTGTCACCGAATACCCGTGAACGGTCGCTTTTCCGTCCGAAGGTTCGATAAGGCAGGTGAGTATTTTTATCAGCGTGGTTTTGCCGGCGCCGTTCACGCCGAGAAGCCCGAAAAGCGAGTTTTCTTCTATCTCGAGCGAAACGTCTTTAAGGGCGTGAATCTGCCCGTAATATTTATTGATTTTTTCTGTTCTGATTTCACACATATCAGGTGTCCTTTATTTGAATGATTGTCGCGTTTGAGCGTTTATTTTTTGCCGAAAAATCTCGCCGACAGGGCGGTGAAACTTTCCGTCAGAATATCCGAAACGTCTGCCTCGGATAAGTTGAGGTATTCCGTCGCTATCTGTGTCGCTATACCGTGAACGACGAGCCACATCATAAGGTGAAATTTCCTTGCGTCGGCATAGTCGATTTTATACCTTTCGGCAACTTTCCGCGATATCGCGTCGAACGCCGCGTCCTCTTTTTTCCCGTCTTCGTTCTTTCTCGAACGCATGAAAAGAGCCTTGAAAAGTTCGGGTTCTTTTCTTGCGAAATTGACGTATCCTATACCCGACGCCTTGTATGGCGGATACTGTCCCGATTGCACCTCTTTTTTCAAAAAGTCCTCGTATAAGTCGTTTATCGCGCTTAAAACACAGGCATTAAGTTCTTTTATATTGCCGAAGTGGCGGCAAATCGGCTGAGTCGAAACGCCGGCGTAATCCGCAAGAGAGCGTATGCCGAGATTGTCGAATCCTTTTTCGCGAACCATTTCTACGGCTTTTCCGACGAGTTCTTCTTTCGTATATTTTTCTTTCTTTCCCATTTTAACCTCAAAAATAACGTATGTTATTTTACTCTATAATAACACCTGTTATTTTAATTGTCAAGCGTTTGCGAAAGCGTGAACGGTAGGGATTCCATTCGTCATCACTAACTATTTTTGCGGTGATAAACCGATTTATGCGGCGTTAAACGCCGCTCGTAGTACGGCAAGTACAACTTCGGGCGTTTGCCTTGCCTAAACGAGCCGCAATGCGGTCGGTTTCTCAACCGCAAAAATGCTTCGCACCGAAAAGAGCGCATTTTTTGATGATTTTTTGCGAACGTGAGGGTTGCTGTACTGGACGTACTGCGCCCGAACGGTCGCGGAAAATGACGAAAAAGACGCCTTTTCGGTAATTAGTGATGACGAATGGAATCCCTAAATATTTGCAAGCGACAAAAAACTTTTTTAAATAACAAAACTTCTCCTTTTTTGTCTTTTCAAAAAATTTATAATGGGCATATGGTTGTGTACGTAGAATACGTTGCGATAAACAATTTTATAATAGATTGCCTGCTGATTTTGTCGGCGAGGAAGGCGATGAACCTGCCTTTAAACAAAGCGTTTGTGTGTTTGTCTGCGGCGGTCGGCGCGGCGTTCGCGGTCATCACGCCGCTGCTGAAAATGAACGCGGCGTTTACGTTTGTTCTTAAATTCTTTGCGGGCGCGCTCATGGTCCTCGTTTCGGGCAGGTTTCCGAATTTCAGGATTTACCTAAGGTGTTTTTATTTATTTTTGTTCTTCACGTTCGCGTTCGGCGGGGCGGTGTTCGGGGCGTTTTATTTTGCGGGGATAAGTTACGACGTGTTTTCGAGAACGACGCCTGCGGAATCGGTTCTCACGATAATACTTCTGATTGTTTTCGTTATGTATTTCGTTGCCTGTGCGCTGATAAAAAAGTTATATAAGAGGAAGGAAATAACGAATTTCATAAGAAAATGCGAATTTACCGTCGGCGGAAGAATCTACATAGTAAACGGCTTTTTAGACAGCGGCAACAGACTGCGTTACAAAAACGACCCGATAATAATCGTATCGCCGAAATTCGCTGCAAAACTTATGAAAAACGAGGTGTTTTCGCTTGTCAGGCCGAGGTATTCGACGATATCTACGATTGCCGGCGAAAAGGTAATAAAAATATATAAGATAAGCAGAATAAAGATATATAACGGGACGAGCGTGAATATAATTAATAACGTAATGCTGGGCATTGCCGAGCGCGAATTTATGAGCGGCGGCGAATACGATCTTATTCTCGGAACAGTTTTCGCGTGAAACGTCGTCAAGTCGGGAGGAAAAGAAAATGTTGTCAAAAATAATCGCGATATTAAAAAGAATTTTTGCCGAAGAAGGCGGGGCGATCAATTACCTTTCGGGCGCGGAAGCGTTGCCGAGGCCTTATACCGCCGATGAAGAGCAGGAACTTGTTTCCAGGCTCGGCGGCAACGACGACGCGGTCAGACGAGGACTTATCGAGCATAATCTCAGGCTCGTCGTTTACATAGCAAGGAAGTTCGACAACACCGGCGTGGAAACGGACGACCTTATCTCCGTGGGAACGATCGGGCTTATAAAAGCGGTCAACACGTTCAACGCGGGGAAGAATATAAAACTCGCCACTTACGCATCGAGGTGCATCGAGAACGAAATTCTCATGTATCTGAGGAGAATAGTGAAGTTGAAAGGCGAAGTTTCGCTCGACGAGCCTCTTAACGTGGATTGGGAAGGCAACGAGTTGCTTCTTTCGGACGTTCTCGGAACGGACAGCGACGTCGTTTATAAGGATATCGAACACGGCGTGGAAAAGGAAATGCTTATGGAGGCGATCTCGAAACTTTCCCCGCGCGAAAAACAGATAATGAACATGCGGTTCGGGCTGAACGGAACAGAGGAGAAAACCCAGAAAGAAGTCGCGGATATGCTCGGGATTTCGCAGAGTTACATATCGCGGCTGGAGAAGAAAATCGTCCTGAGATTAAGAAAAGAAATGGTAAAACTGAGTTAATTCGGGAAAAGCCGACAAAATATCCTATTGTTTTCTGCCGCGCGGAAGATAAAATGGTACATAGCCGAGAGGGATTGCGTCCCGGCGAGTTTTGGATTATCCGGACGCAATGCGGCTGCACGGAGGTTAAAAATTTATGAAACAAAAAGTTGAAATCTGCGGCATGGACACGTCGAGTCTGAAAAGACTTACGTTCAAAGAAAGCGAAGAGTTACTTATGAGAATCAAAGAGGGCGACGAAAAAGCCCGCGAGGAATTCATTCTCGCCAACGTCAGACTTGTTTTATCGATAATAAGAAGATTCGATAAGTCCAAGGTCAGCGCGGACGATATGTTTCAGGCGGGAATGATCGGGCTTATCAAATCGGTGGACAATTTCGACCTGTCCGTAGGCGTGCGTTTTTCAACGTATGCCGTACCGATGAATAGCGCGTATTGAAACGGTCGTTTTCCCGAATTTGCGTAACATAATATCCGAATTTGCGTAACAAATATAATATAAAAGAAAGCCGCCCGGAACGAATATCCCGGGCGGTTTTTATGCCGAAGTCTGATTCAGTCTCTGTCGTCGATTTTATAGGTCGGAACAATGTCGCGCACTAAGCGTTTCATTTCGTCCGTTTCGGCGTAAGCGGCTTCGTAAAGTTCGTTGAGGTGATTCCAGAAAGACGATTCGTCGAATTTGAGCGGCTGAGCGATATTGATAAGCCCGTTCGGGGTTTTCTGCATGCCCTCTTCGTCCATGAGTCTTTCTTCGTAAAGTTTCTCGCCGGGGCGCAAACCGGTACATTCGATTTTGATATCGACGTCGGGTTTGAAACCGGATAATTTGATAAGGTTATAAGCGAGGTCGTAAATTCTCACCGGTTCGCCCATATCAAGCACGAAAATTTGCCCGCCCTTGGCGTAAGCGCCCGCTTGCAGAACGAGCGAAACGGCTTCGGGAATAGTCATAAAATATCTTATGATATCCTTATGCGTAACCGTAACGGGTCCGCCCTCTTTTATCTGTTGTTTGAAAAGGGGAATAACCGAGCCGTTGGAGCCGAGAACGTTGCCGAAACGCACCGCCACGAATTTGGTTTTGCTGTGTCTGCCGAACGCCTGAATTATCATCTCGCATATTCTCTTCGTCGCGCCCATAACGTTCGTCGGGTTAACCGCCTTGTCCGTGGAAATCTGAACAAAGGTTTCAACTCCGCACGCGTCCGCGCAGCGGGCAACGTTGAACGTGCCGAAAACGTTGTTTTTAACCGCTTCGTTAGGGCTTGTTTCCATTAAGGGAACGTGTTTGTGCGCGGCGGCGTGGAAAACTATCTGCGGGCGATATTTAGCAAAAACGTCCTTCATTTTTCCGTAATCTCTTACGCTCGCTATCAGTGTGACGAGATCGAGATTGCGGAGTTTCCTTTTGAGTTCCTGTTCGATGTTGTAAGCATTGTTCTCGTAAATATCGAGAATGATGAGCCTTTTGGGGTTGTGGCTTGCTATCTGACGGCATAGTTCGCTTCCGATCGAGCCGCCCCCGCCCGTGACAAGAACTGTTTTATCTTCGATATAGCCGATTATTTCGTTAATATCGGCCGTAACCGGATCGCGTCCGAGAAGGTCCTGAATGTCCACCTCGCGCATGCTCGAAACGGAAACCTGCCCGTCGGCAAGTTGATAAAGCCCCGGGAGAATTTTAACCGGACAACCCGCGTCGTTACATCTCGCGATTATTTTGCTCAGCCGTCTTTTGTCTACCGACGGCATCGTGACGTGAATTTCGTTCACGCTGTATTTTTTCGCGTATTTTTTTATCTCGTAAGTCGACCCGACGACTTTCACGCCGCACACCGATTTGCCGATTTTTTCCGGATCGTCGTCTATCGCGCAAACGGGGACGAAATCGGTTTTGTCGGAGGATTGCATTTCGGCGATGAGCGTCGCGCCCGATTTGCCCGCGCCGACGACCATAACTCTTTTCTTTTTCTCCACGTTGGTTGAAATATAATATTTGCCAACGTTGAACGCGCGTTTATAAAATCTCGTCATTCCCGTGAAGAGGAAGAGGAAAGACGCGTATACGAAACAAGTGGAGAAACCTATGACGTCGCGCCCGCTCAGGGCGGTGTAAATTATGTTGGCGACGAGAATACAGAATATCGCGAAGCAAAGCCTTAACGCGTCGATAATGCTCGCCGAACTGAATATGATGGAGTATAATCCCGAACATTTATAAACGAAAACGACGAGCGCGATATTGCCGAGGAACCAGATGAGAACGGATGCGTAATCGGTTTTCGGAGCGGATTCCTTCGTGATGATATATGCAAAAACCATCGATATGACTATCAGGGCCACGTCGATGCACAATATAAGTATTTTTTTAAACAAATCGTTTTTTCTGTGTTTCATAAAATTTCCGTTGTCGCCGTTGTTGCCGTCGGCGCGAATCAAGTTTAACCGTAATATAAACCACGTTATTACATTATAACACTTTTCTTATACTTTCGTCAAAGGTTTTCACCCGTTTTGCATAAATGACTAAAAATTAAAAAGATTTGAACGATATTGCCGTCTAATTATTGACTTTTCGGGAAATAAAGTATATTATGGTTGCAGAAAATATATTTCTCAAAAAGGAGTAAGTCTATGAATAAAAAGTCAATTAAAGACGTTGACGTAAAAGGCAAAAGATGTCTTGTCAGATGCGATTTCAACGTTCCTATGAAAGACGGCGTGATAACCGACGAAAACCGTATCAACGGCGCGCTTCCCACGATCAGATATCTTATGGAGCACGGTGCTAAGGTTATTCTTTGCTCGCATATGGGCAAACCCCACAACATATTCACCGAAGGCTTCGGGCTTAACAAAAAAGAAAAGAAAGCGGTCGAGGCTCTTCCCGAAAACGAAAGAGCGGCTGCGAAAGCGGAATATATCGCCAAGGCTCTCAAGGGCGACCTTAAAAAGTTCACTCTCGCGCCCGTAGCGAAAAGACTTAACGAACTCTTGGACGGCAAGGTTGCGTTCGCGACCGATATCGTCGGCGACGACGCGAAGGCTAAAGTCGCCGCGCTTAAAGAGGGCGAATGCGTTCTCCTCGAGAACCTTCGTTTCGATGCCGGCGAAGAGGGCAGAGATGAAGAATTCTGCAAAAAACTCGCGGCGTTTTGCGATATTTACGTTAACGACGCGTTCGGAACGGCTCACCGTTCTCACGCTTCCACGGCGGCTATCGTCGAATACGGATTCGTTAAAACGGCGGTTTGCGGCTTCCTTATCGAAAAGGAACTTTCCGTTATGGCAGACGCTCTCGAACACCCGGTAAGACCTTTCGTCGCAATCCTGGGCGGAGCGAAAGTCGCCGACAAACTCAACGTTATTTCCAACCTTCTCGAGAAGTGCGACACGCTTATAATCGGCGGCGGAATGGCTTACACCTTCCTCAAAGCGCAGGGTTATGAAGTGGGAACTTCGCTTGTGGACGACACGAAACTCGATTACTGCAAGGAAATGATGGCAAAGGCGAAAGCCGAAGGCAAAAAACTTCTTCTTCCCATCGACGGCGTTCAGGTCAAGGCGTTCCCCGATCCTATCGACGCTCCCGTCGAAACTTTCGTAAGAAAAGTCGGAGAATTCAATCCGGATATGGAATCGTGCGATATCGGACCCGAAACCGCTAAACTTTACGCCGACGCGCTCGTCGGAGCAAAGACGATTATCTGGAACGGACCTATGGGCGTGTTTGAAAATCCCACGCTTGCCGCCGGCACCAACGCTATCGCAAAGGCTATGGCGAATTGCGCCGGCGCAACCACCATTATCGGCGGCGGCGACAGCGCGGCTGCGGTCGCTCAACTCGGTTATGCCGACAAGATGACGCACATTTCTACGGGCGGCGGCGCTTCTCTCGAACTCTTCGAAGGAAAGAAACTTCCCGGTATCGAATGCCTTAACGATAAAGACTGATTAATTTTTGGAGTTTAATACAATATGAGAAAACCGATAATCGCAGGAAACTGGAAAATGAATAAAACCATGGCGGAAACCAAGGAAATGATTTCCGCTCTTAAACCCCTTGTCGAAAACGCAGATTGCGACGTCGTGCTTTGCGTTCCGTTCACGGATCTGCAAACCGCAAAAAAAGCGGCTAAGGGTTCAAACATAAAGATCGGCGCGGAAAACGTGCACTGGGCTGAAAAAGGCGCGTTCACGGGCGAAGTGTCCGCGGATATGCTCAAAGAACTCAAAGTCGATTACGTTATAATCGGTCACAGCGAAAGAAGGCAGTATTTCGGCGAAACCGACGAAACCGTGAACAAGAGAGTTCAGGCTGCGCTCAACGCAAAGATTAAACCTATCGTCTGCGTGGGCGAAACCGAAGCGGAAAGAGAAGGCGGTCTTACCGAGAAAGTTCTCGAAAAGCAGATCGTCGAAGGTCTTAAAGGCTTCAAGTCCAAGGATTTCGATAAAATCGTCATCGCCTACGAACCCGTCTGGGCTATCGGAACGGGCAAAACCGCAACGGCTACCGACGCTAATAACACGATCGGTTATATCAGACATATCCTTGCGAAGAAGTTCCACAGATCGATTGCCGAAAAGACGAGAATTCAATACGGCGGCTCGATGAACGTTAAAAACTGCAAAGAACTTATGGCTCAGGAGGAAATCGACGGCGGTCTTATCGGCGGCGCTTCCTTAAAGGCCGACGACTTTGCGTTTATCGTAAATTACAACAAATAAAACGGAATCGGGCGGGAAAAATTTTCCGCCCGTTTTTAAATCGGAAACCGAAAGGAGATAATATTATGAAAATGAAAACAAGACCCGTTTGTCTTTTCATTATGGACGGTTACGGGCTTAATCCCGATAAAAAGGGCAACGCAATCGAAATAGCGAACGAGGGCGTTATAAAAAATCTTATGGCAAAATATCCTTCGGCGACTCTCGGCGCAAGCGGTCTTTGCGTGGGGCTCCCCGACGGACAGATGGGCAACAGTGAAGTCGGGCATCTCAATATGGGCGCCGGCAGAATCGTATATCAGGATCTTACCAGAATAACCAAATCCATTCAGGACGGCGATTTCTTTAAAAACGAAGAACTCATCAAAGCCATGGACGGCGCAAAGAACGGCGGCAAGAAACTTCATCTTTTCGGCTTGTTGTCGTCCGGCGGCGTTCACAGCCATATAACTCACCTTTTCGCTTTGCTCGAAATGGCTAAAAGAAGGGGACTTACCGAAGTTTACGTCCACGCTTTTATGGACGGCAGGGACGTTCCCCCCACGAGCGGAATCGATTTCGTTAAAGAACTCGAAGCGGAAATCAAAAAGGTCGGCGTAGGCAAAATCGCCACGGTAAGCGGCAGATATTACGCTATGGACAGAGATAATCGTTGGGAAAGAGTAGTCAAGGCTTACGAAGCGTTGACGCTCGGCAACGGCGTTAAAGCGAACAGCGCGGAAGAAGCCGTCGAAAACAGTTATAAAAACGAAGTGACGGATGAGTTTATCGTTCCCGCCAACATATATGAAAACGGCAAGCCTGTCGGGCTTGTCGAAAAAGGCGATTCGGTTATATTCTTCAACTTCCGTCCGGACAGAGCGAGAGAAATCACGAGGGCGTTTACGGAAGAGGAGTTCGGCGGTTTTGAAAGAAAGACCGGGTATCTCGGACTTAATTACGTCGGATTCACCAAGTACGACGAAACTTTCCATCACGTTGCGATAGCGTTCAAAAAGCAGGAACTTCACAACACGCTCGGCAAATACCTTTCCGATAAGGGCTATACGCAACTTCGTATCGCCGAAACCGAAAAATACGCTCACGTAACGTTCTTCTTCAACGGCGGCGTCGAGGCGCCCGAAAAGAATGAGTACAGAGATCTTATTCCTTCGCCGAAGGTTGCCACGTATGATCTTCAGCCGGAAATGAGCGCGTATCTCGTAACCGATAAAGTGCTTGAAGAAATCGCTTCCGATAAGTTCGACGTAATCATTCTCAACTATGCAAACTGCGATATGGTCGGACATACCGGCGTTCTGGACGCGGCTGTAAAGGCTGTTAAAACCGTCGAGGATTGCATAGGGAAGATAACCGACGCCGTACTCAAAAAGGGCGGCAGTTGCATTGTAACCGCCGACCACGGAAACGCGGACAAGATGATCGACACCGACGGCGAACCTTTCACTGCGCACACTACGAACCGCGTTCCCGTAATTCTGGTAAGCGAACAGTACAAGAACGTCAGACTCAGAGAGGACGGTGTGCTTGCCGACCTTGCTCCCACACTTCTCGAAATGATGGGCGAAACAATCCCTGCGGAGATGACCGGTAAGTCGTTGATTGTTAAATAAATGCCTCGTTAATCGACTTATAGACCGACTTTTGTGGTTTATTTCGGCGAACTGCGACGTTTCATCTCAGTTCGCCGAGATTTTTACCGGTAAATTTTCACGCGTAATTGTATTTCCTGTTTTGACGAACGACACATGGCGGATTACAAGTAAAGTATCTAAAATTATTTTTTTCAAAATTAAGCGGCAATTTTGTTGACCGAATCGAAAAAATGTGGTAATATATACAAGCATTGATTATAAATGCTTTGTCTGCAACCGATGTCGCGCAGGCGGCAAGCAGAGCAGATGAGTGTTTTGTTTAATATTTATTGCAATTCGGAATGGAGAAGTACCCAAGAGGCCGAAGGGGCTCCCCTGCTAAGGGAGTAGTATGGCTTTAAACCGTAGCGAGGGTTCAAATCCCTCCTTCTCCGCCAAAAATAGTCGTTTTCGAAAAGAAAACGGCTTTTTTATATGTTTTAAACGACGAGAATGAATATGATTTTAAAATATATGTATGTTTTAGCTTTGAAATATATGTATGAATCTATGTACGTCTCGGATTCATAATCATCTGTTCTAATCTTAAAAAATATTCTTTAATGACGGAATTTCCGTCCAGAAGAAGATCCGTATAGGTGTCCTGCGTCATAGCCAAAGTTTTGTGTCCGAGTTGTTTTTGGATAACCTTTTCGTCTATGCCGACGTAATGCGCAAGCGAAGCGTAAGTGTGCCGCGTGGAGTGCAGATTTATGTTGTCGAACTGCTTATAATATTTCGCGTATGTTCGATTCACCGTTCTGTAGTTTACCGAGGCGATAAAGTCGAGGTTTAGGTATTTCAAAAGTGATTCGTGATACAAAACTTTGCGTTCTTCGCCGTTCTTTGTCGTGTCTACGATTTCGTTTGTCACGCTGTCTTTGATTTTCCAAACGCGGATATATTTAGGCGTGACGTCTTTCTCCGTCAGAGCAAGACACTCGGAAATTCTCAGCCCGGTGCAACAAAGGAAAACGAAGAGGTCCGAATAATCTTTCGGGAGAGATTCGATCATGATGTTCTGTTCGAAAAATTCGTAGCATCTGAATTTCTTTTGCTTCACTTTTGGCCGAAGAATAAACGAACACGGATTTTCGGTGATTTTCTTCAAGCGTACCGCGTCCGAGAATATGCAGTTCAGAATATCGTAGAACACCTTCTGTGTCGAGGGCGTTTTTGTCGCCAAGAAGTCTTCTATGTTCTCGGCGTATACCTGACTGAGTTTAGATTTGCTATCAAAATGCGTCAAAGATATAATGCAATTTACGGGTAATTTTACTTGCGAATATATCCGATTTTCCATTACTTCTGATAAGGAAAGCATAAATTTTAAGATTTACTGTTTTTGTCTTTTTTCACGATTACGCTTTTTTTGTATTCGAGAGGAGTTTTTCCGATTACTTTTTTGAAATATCTTGAAAAGTGCGACGAATCGAAGAAGCCGCATTCCTGCGCGATATAAGAAATCGCGTAATTCGAGTCAAGCAAATTCAGAGATTTTTCGATTCTCGTATTCATTACATAGTCGTTGACCGTTTTTTTTGTATACAATTCGAATTGTTTTATAAAAAGCGAGCGGGACATCTTTGCGTTCTTCGCAAGATCGTCTATCGTGATTTTTTGCGCAAAATTATTTTGTATATATTCTATGGAAGAAAAAATATTAAGAATATCGATTCTGCTGTTATTGTCGGGGGAGTTTTTTCTTAATATGTCGCCATGATGGTTTAATAACAGCGAACACAGCCGAGAAATGAGATAAATGGTTTTACCTACTATCGCGACGTTGTTTGCGTAACTTTGATTTTTCGAAAAATCAGTCAACTCGGTAAAATCTTTTTCAAAATACGACAATTCGTTCTCCGAAAGAATGAGAAACACTGTTTTGCGTAAGTTTGAACGTAGGGTCGGCTCAATTTCAAACATCGTTTTATATCCTTCGATACTTTCCAGTTCTTCCTTGTATTTTCCCATAAAGTACGAGCTTAAAAGGATATGAAAAATTTTGAAACTGTGAGGGTCTTCGGTGTAATAACCATGCCTGACGTTCGGCGGTATAACGAAAACGCTCCCGAGTTTTGCTTTTATGCATTGGTTTTCGATATAGTGCCAGCCGCTTCCGCTTGTAACTATATTGATTTCGTAGAAAGAGTGATTATGCATCAAAATAGGAAAAATCTGAACGTCGTCGTGAAAATAAGCGTTGCATATAAAGTATTTCGGATAGTCTTTAAAAATAAATTGATTTGTATAAAAACCTATATCGTATGGGTCGTGTGTGGTTCCCGAATCGGGCAATGTCGTCGGATGCATATATTTTCCCCCTTCAATTTAATCAAACTTGTATATGCATTATAAATCTTTTTTGCGATAATGGCAAGGATATAAAACCGATTTTACAAAAAATAAGCGAGATTTTCCTATAAATGTATTTTTTACGGTGTTATAATGCTTTTACCGACAATAGGAGGAAAAGGAATTGAAGATAAAATCGAGGAGAATTATCATAGCCGTCGCGCTCATATCTATGCTGTCGCTGTGCTTTATAGGGACGGCGTTTGCATATGACGCGGTAAAGGGCGCGAATAAATCGAATAAAATAGAATTATTGTCGAATAACAAAGGCGAAACGGTACGTGTAACGGACGAAAGTATCGACGAATATTTGTCCGCAACCGACGAAGAAACGCAGATAGACATATTATTAAAGAACGAATACAGCGGAAAGGGCGCAAAAAGCGTAACGCTTTCGTGGAAACAGAACGGAAGTTCTTTTTATAACGTTTACATTTCCGAGGACGCCTCTTTTGAAAATTCGCGGGTGGAAAAAGTTTTCGGATATACTCCGACTCTCGAATTGTACAATCTTATTCCCGGCAGGACCTACTATTGGAAAGTTCGGGGAACTTATTCGAACGATACGTCGGAAGTCGGTTCGTTCACGACTAAGCAAAGCGCGGTAAGGGCGATATCCGTAGACGGCGTATCCAACGTAAGAGATCTCGGCGGTTATAAAGTCGGTAGCGGAAACGTGAACTACGGGCTGTTGTACCGTGGCGGAAAATTAAACGGAACGGTAAACGGCGAGGCTGTAACCGACGAAGGCAAAGCGACGATGCTTAATCGGTTGGGTATAAAAACCGAAATAGATTTGCGATCCGAAAGCGATGATGGAGGGCAAACTCAAAATGCCATAGGAGAAAACGTTAAATACGTTAAAATTCCTTTGGGACAATACGCAAACGTAATCGACTACGAATCGTGGCGAAATTTAGGAAAAGACAAGGTTTCCGGCGGTTACGACGCGAATAACAAAAACGCGATAAAAGAACTGTTTGAATTGTTGGCGGACGAGAGCAATTATCCCGTCTATTTTCACTGTAACGCGGGCGCGGACAGAACGGGAACACTCGCTTTGCTGATTAACGGCTTGCTCGGCGTCGACGAGCAGTCTTTAATAAAAGACTATGAGTTGACAACCTTTTCGAGATATGGCAGGCGTTTGAGAAGCGGCGTGGCGGAAGACGGAAAGTCGTTTACAAGCAGCGGAATAATGCAGAACGACGGCGGCAACTACGTTGCAATGGGTCTTTTTATAGACGCGTTGAAAGCAAATTATACCGTGAACGGAACGATAAACGATGCCGTTTACAATTATCTTATCGAATATATCGGTTTGTCTAACGAAACGATAGACAGGATAAAAGGTATATTGTTGTCCGAAACTTCTTCGGGCGAGGAGTGTAAAAAAATCGACGGCGTTCAGGAGATATTGTTGACCGACGATGTAAAATCTATAGATATTTCCGACTGCGGAGTTGAACTAAGCAGCGTAAAATCAATAAAAATCGGGCAGTTCGATTTGGGTAAAAATATAAACGCTCTTTCTTTCGACGGTCTTGACAAGAGGGTTTACGGAGATAAAGAAATTATCGTTTACGGAACGGGCGCGGACGGAAAAAGTTATCGCATAGAAGTACCCGTACTGATTATTACGAAAAATATCGGAAACGCCGAGGAATTGAGAGAAGTCGTCGAATATTCCGAAACCAATACCGAAAGATACGGTTATTATCGTCTCGTAAACGATATTACTTATACTTATTCTGCGGCATACGGGGCAAACATTACTAACGCTTCGGGTATTTACGGGTTTAAAGGCGTGCTGGACGGCAAAGACGGAAACGGAACGCTTCATACGATCAAATACGATTCGGTTTCGTGGTCGAACGGTATTTTCGGAATGATAGGCGTCGGCGCGGCCATTAAAAACGTAACGATCGGCGGCAAATACGGCGGAAATCAGGCTCCGATGATAGGGGCGACCGTCGTAGGAGCGACGTTTGATGACGTCACGTTTAATATTACGGGCGGCAGAGACAAAATTGCGAGCATGAACGGTCTTATTACGAAATGTATGATTTGCAGTACCTCGTTTAACAACGTTACCGTAAACGCCGAAGGCGTGGTAATCGATTCGTTATTCGGAGGTTCGCAGTATGCGGGGTATAAGACGAACAAACCTTGTACGTTTGACAACTTCGCAATAAACGCCGAAAATGTGTTGGAGTTGGCTCACGAACAATCTCCCGACGACGCTCTTAAATCGATTTCCGTTTATTCCGTTAACGGCATTAAGGGAAATTTATCGAAAGAATCCGCCGAAACAAGTACGATACATTTCTCTAACGGCGTAGGATATCTGACCATCGATGACGAATTTTCCGATTCCGAGATAATTTCGATAACGTTTGACGGCAAAACGATAACCGATTTCATAACGCTTGACGGAATGATAAGATTCAATATAAGCGAATTATTCAAAGAATCCGACACAGGCGACAGAAAGGTTGAAATCGCATTAAAGACAAAGAGCGGTATAAACGTAAAATTGCATCATACCGTAGACGTTATGTCCGATTTGAAAGTCGTCGATTTCGAAACGGTTCAGACTTTAGTCCTTTCAAGGGATAAAGTAACGATTTCGCTTAAAGAGGGTGACGCCGATTACAGCGGTTATACGAATATCCGCTCGGTTAAATACGGCGTAAACGATTTGGGAACAGATATAGAAAACTTAGAAGTGACCGCCATAAAAGATAAATTCGCGCTTCACGGACTTAACAAGTCGATAGAGATTCTGGCAGACAACGGGAAAGATTCCGCATTGATAAGAATTCCCGTAACGATCGTGACGGCTGAAATCGGGAGCTTTAATCAGTTGATGCAATGCGTTACCGCGACGGTTGAGGGCGAATTCAAAAACGAGGGAGCGTACTTTACGTTGAAAAACGATATAGACGCAGAAAGTAAGTCTATATATTCGTTTACGGATGAAAACGGGGCGCAGAAAGTGCCGTCGTATATCGGTTACGGCGAAGGTTTTTCGGGAACGCTTAACGGAAACGGCTACAAGGTATTCAATATAAATCTCGATTCTTCGGGTATTTTCAGAGGAATGGTAAACGCGGTTATTCGAAATATAACTTTCGAAGTCGTCGAATATAAATCGAGCGTGACGGGCGCAACCCTTTTCGCGAACAACGTCAAAGATTGTTTGTTTGAAAACGTCGATGTTATCTTAAAAACCGCGGTCAATATGGAAACAAACGGTAATTCGGGACTTCTTATTGCTCAGCAAACGAGCGGTACGACGTTCAGAAACGTTGATATTCAGGCGAAGAGAAGCATACTTACAACTCTTGTAGGCAACGGATACTATTCGGGTAATAACGGCAAAAATATATACGAAAGTTGTACCGTTTCCTGCTCGAAACTGAAATATATCGGCGGAAACGAATCTGCAAATCCGTCCGTTGTCGGTGAAACGAGCGGCGTTACGGCAGAACTCGAAACCGTCGTAGAATTCGATAACGTTCAGCAGATTATATTGGGACTTGACGAGAAGTCGGTTTCGCTGAGCGAGGACGGAAAAGATTATTCGTCCATGACGGTAAGCGGAATAAGTTGTTTGTCTTATGATTTAGGTACGGATATAAACAATCTGAACCTCGACGAAATCAAGGCGGATGTGACGAAACACGGCAACAACGTTATAACCGTAATCGGAAAGCAAGGCGGCGGGTCGGTTACTCTGACGATACCCGTACTGTTTGTGACGGACGTTCTTACAAAAGACAATCTCAAAGCGAATATTCAGAGTCAGGGAACGGCTTTGAGCGAAGGAAAATATTTTATACTGACCGACGATATCGACGCAAGCGGAATAGACTGGAAAACAACTATGTTGTGGACGGAGTCGGACGGGTTTAAAGGCTCGATAGACGGCAGAGGCCATACCGTTAAAAATCTTAATATCGAGGACGGCGTTCCCGGCATATTCAACTGTACGGAAAACGCCGTTGTAAAGAATATAAACTTTACCGTATCGAATTTTGTTCCTCAGGCTAACAAATCGGTATTCGGAGTAATTACGAAAAATACGCTTATCGAAAACGTAACGGTAACTTTCGATTGCGTGTTTACGGCGACGACGGGAGGTATTCTTTCGGGTAACAACGCGGTCAGAAACACTTACAGAAACGTTAAAGTCACGGCGGAAGGCGGCGAGATATTCTATCTTATAAGCCACGCGTCGAACGGCGGCTCGGGTTTTTACGGCGTAGTCGCGGAAGCGAAGAAAATCAATTATATTTACGATACGATTACGAGCGTGAACGGAATAACGACGGGCGAAACGAAAGAGGTGACTCTTACCGATAATCAGGATTTGACGTAACGGTCAATACGGATGAAAATCAATAAAAAACCACTAATATGTGGAAAAAATATCTGAGAGGTAAATATGTTTAAAAAGGCAAAATTGATTTCAATGATTATGACAATGGTTATGGCTTGCTCGCTTGTTGTCGGCTGCGGCGGCGGTGGCGGCAACGGGAGCGGTAACGGAACGAGCAACGGAGGAAAAATCGATAACGAAAAAACGCAGGTTATTCTGAAATTTTTCCAAGGTACTGCGACGAGAGATACGGCGTGGCTCGATACTCTTATAAAGAACTTCACTGAAGCGAATAAAAATACCGAGTTCGAAAGCGGGAAAAAGGGCGTTCAGGTAACGTTCTCCACTACGAGAAATCTTCCCCTTACCACCTTGTCAAGCGACGGCGCGGATCTGTATATGGCGGAAAACGACGCCGATATTTACGATTTGTCGATAAAGGGAGATATTCTCGATTTAACTTCCGTCGTAACTCCGCTCGAAAGTAAAATCGATAGCGACGCCAAAAAGAGAATGGTCGGAAAAGACGGTAAATATTATGCGCTTCCTTCCTACGATTTCTATGCGGGCGTTCCTTACGACGAAGATTTGCTTATAAAGAAAAACTGTTTCTTTGCCGCGCCCGAGACGTCCGATAAACAGACGTTTACAAGCAATGATTGCGCGTTTATCAAAGACGGTGAAAGCTTCTCTATGGTAGCGAACGCCAACGCTAAAAAATCGTGCGGTCCCGACGGCGTATACGGCACGCCCGACGACGGACTTCCGTCCTCGCTTCAGGAAATGCTCGTATGGTGCTGGTATATGAAGACCAAGGCGGGTATCAATCCGTTCGTTATGGGTAACGACACCAATATCTATTCTTTCTATTTAACTCACGCGATTTGGGCTTCGCTTGCGGGGTACGAGGCGATGAGAGCGGTTTACACTAATTTTGCCGAAGGCGGAACGGACGCGGAAGTCGTTACCGGTTTTTCTTCTTCCGAAAACTTTTACGTGAGCGCGGACGGAAGCGTGAAGATTCCTATGCCAATAGTCGAAAACGTAAAACTTACGAATGAAAACGGATATAAGGCGTACGATATGTCCGCTCGTTATTATTCGCTTGCTTTCCTGCAAATTGCATATAAAGAGGGGTGGCTTTTGGACAATCAGGGAGGTAACACGGGCGCAATGTCGCAGTTCATCTGCGACGGAGACTCCGCAATGCTTTACGATGCGTCGTACTGGTATCACGAAGCGGTGGCGAAAGGGTATTTCGAGGATTGGGAAGATGAAGCCGATCCCGACGTGGCGGCAAAGGGCAGACATATTAAATTTTTGACCTGTCCGTCGCAACTTAGCGGAAGCGTTGCGGAAAACAGCGGAAAGAAAAATACGCTTATGAATTTAGGCAATTCCTACGTTTTCGCAAACGCGCATCTCGATAAAGCGGGTAACGAAGGTAAAAAGGCTGCCTCTCTATCATTCCTTAACTATATGTACACGGATGAAGGCCTTGGTATTTTCACCGGCGCGACGGGATTGTCGATTCCTATGGAATACAACTATACCATTCCTTCCGATGATATCTCCGCAGCATATTACTATAACAACGTAAAAGATATCAAAGAGCATTCGGACGTTGTGAATTACGCTTCCGACAATCAATATTTCAAGAATAACCTTAAATCGTTTTCTCTTAGTTGGAGTTCTTCCGTCACGACGTTTACGATTAACGGAACTCTTATCGGAAACGGATATCTTGACGCAATAAAGAAGTATAACGGAACGGCTCAGAACATATTCGAGGCAACGAAAAGGTCTGCCGACACTTGGGCTACGATAATAGGCTAAAAAAAAACAATATGAGAAACAGTCGGAGCGAAACTTTTTTGCTCTGACAGTATTCTCCACCGAGTAATTATGGAAAAAGGTTATAAGTTGCCCGTTCGGCGCAATTCGATGTATAAAAATAAAAAGAAGTTTGTTTTTTACCTGATACTGATGTTTATTCCCGTGGCGCACTTTTTCGTGTTCTACGTCTACATCAATTTCAATTCTTTCGCGCTTGCTTTTACTTCGTACGAAAAGGCAAGCGAGGGTTTTCTGGTGAAATCTTTTGCGGGCTTTTCAAACTTTGCGAAGGGATTCGAAGAACTTGCGAAATATCCGTACAGAATAAAAAACTCGTTGCTGTTCACGGCGGGAAACATCTTTCTCATTACGCCGCTTACATTATTGTTTTCCTTTTATATCTATAAAAAAGGACCTTGCAGCGGGTTTTTCAGAGTAGCGTTATATGTGCCTCAGATATTATCCGAGGTTGTTATAGGTCTTATTTACGTCAAACTGTGCAACAGCGTAATGCCTTCTTTCGCAAAGCAGGTATTCGGGATAACTACGATGACGGGGCTTCTCGAAAACCCGAAAACAAGTTTATATTTCGTGTTTTTTTCAACTCTCTCTTCTGGTTCGGCGTCAATATGTTGTTGTATTCCAATACGATGAGCGCGATAAACGAATCAATAATCGAGTCGTGTCACCTCGACGGGGCGAACCGTATTCAGGAATTTTGGTATATCGTACTTCCGATGATTTATCCGACTCTTATCACGATGATGGTCGTTATGGTATCGAGTACTTTTACCGAACAATTCAGAATGTTTACTCTGTACAGCAACAGGGGAGACGCGATAGGAAACATCGGTTATTTCCTGTATTTACAGGTTCAGAAGAGTGACGTATGGGTGCCGCAGGGAATAAACTATGTGCCGTACACCGTCTTGTCGGCAATAGGTCTGATGTTGACGGCTATCGTGTTGCCATCGACTCTTATCGTTAAAAAGTTGTTGACAAAATACGGACCGAGAGAGGACTGAGCCGTGGACAGAGCAGAAAAAAACATAAAGAACAAATTGAATAAAAAGGGTATAGAATCGAAAAGCGTATCCGATAGAATTTTGTTTGCGGCAATTATTGTTTTACTGGTTGCGCTCACTTTGTTTTTGATAATCACGCTTACATGGGGCTTATTAACCTCTTTGAAAAGCGAACGCGATTATCTGAAAAATATGTTCGGATTTCCGAATCTGAACCCCGAATACAAAAGGAACAGTCGGGAGCAGTTTTTTCATCTGAAAAATTACTCCGATGTTCTTAAAAATTTCGTGCTTACGCTGGACGGAACTTATTATAGGGGCAACACCCCCGTATACTCGCAGTCTACGACGGGATTTTTCGGAATGCTCGTCAACACGTTGTTATACGCCGGCGTGGGAGGACTGATTTGCGCCATTGTCCCTGCGGTAACCGCATACCTGTGCGCGAAATACAAGTACAGGCTGAGCGGAATAGTTTATGTGACGTATATCGTCATAATGTGCGTACCCATAGTCGGGTCGCAGCCGACGATAATAAGTTTTTTGCGTAACACCGGGCTGTACGATACTTTTATCGGGAATTATTTGCAAAAAATGTCCGGCGCGGGAATGTATTTCTTCGTATATTATGCCTTTTTCGGCGGACTTTCGGAGACTTACAGAGAAGCAGCGGATTTAGACGGCGCATCGGAAATGACTATTCTTACGAGGATATATTTTCCCTTGGCGGTGAAGATGCTTGCGACGGTGTTTTTAATACAGTTCGTCGCGTTATGGAACGATTATCAGACTCCGCTTCTGTATCTTCCGACCCACCCGACGTTATCTTACGGCGTGTATCTCGTCGCGATAGACCCGCCGTCGGGAATAAATATCAGCGACGTTCCCCATTCTGTCTCCGCGTGTATGATGCTTGCGTTGCCGATATTGATTATATTCGTAATTTTCAAGGATAAAATCATGGGGAATATTTCATTAGGCGGAATTAAGGAGTAAAAGTGATGACGAAAAAAACAAAAAATTACGTTACGGCGTTGCTCTCGGTATTGTTCGTTGTTTTTGCGGGGCTTGCCGTAGGTTTTGGCGGCGCAAACGTTTCCTATGCCGAAGAGCCTTTCGTAAGTAATGCCGAACTGTCCGATTTGTATAATTACGGCGAAACCGTAACGCTTTCGGACGGGGCGGAAATCGAATACAAAGGACAAAAAGTAAAGGTCGAAAAAACATATCTCGTATATCCGGACGGCTCGGCAAAGGTTGAAAACGAGTACGTTCTCGACACTTACGGAACGTACGATGCCGTATTTGAAGGAAGGGTGGACGGGCATATCGTCACGGCGAAAAAACAGTTTACGGTTAAGAAGAGTTTTTATTCGGTAAGCAGCGATTCGCAAATCGGGTTCGGAGATCTCAACGCTTCGTTCGTAAATATGGGATATCGCAAAGGTCTTAAATTAAACCTCGCCGAGGGCGGAACGTTCTACTACAATAAGCCCGTCAATATATACGAAAACGGCAAGTTTGATTTGATATATCTTAACTGTTTGCAATTCGATACGATATGCAAAAGCGTTACCGTAAGACTTACCGATTGCTACGATCCGACGAAATACGTCGATTTACACTACAATCGCGGCAACTACGATTATGAGACTTACGTGAACGTCAGCGCGTACGGAAAGAAAAAAGCGGGCGTTTCCCAAAACGAAAAGGGAAATATAGAAATCGACGGCGAAAATTATTCGCTCGTAAACAGTTACAACAACAGCGACGGAACGATAATTACGGGTAACCTGAACGTAAACAAGAACTACTATAATTTCGGGTTTATATTAGATACGACCGATCGTAAAAACATAAAAGTGTACGTCAACTATACGAACGGCTCCAATACCGCGCTTGTCAGCGAACTCAACAACAGAAATATATACGATTATGATTTTGACGGCTTTACCGACGGTAACGTATACGTTTCCGTGACTGCGTCGGGACTTGTCGGCGTTAACGGCGCGCCCGTGGAAATAGCGAAAATTATGGGAGACAGTAACGCTTCGCTCGCTTACGCCGATTATTGCGAAGACGATACAGCACCGATTTTTATCGAAGAAAACGCCTTTTCGCAAAGAAAAATCGTAGCGAACGGAGATATGATAAAAGTTCCCGTCGTATATGCTTACGACGACAGCGGAATAAGGGGCGGAAACGTTGCCGATTACGTCGTATGGTACAACAGAGGTACGGCGGCGGAACGCATGATTAAGGTCGAAAACGGTAAATTTTTACCGACCTCGATAGGAAGATATACAATTGAGTACGGGGCGGTCGATTATTTCAATAACGTCGGAAAATATTCTATCGTACTCAACGCGACGAAAGACGGCGAGGACGGTATAAACTTCAATACGGTAAATGCTTTCGATAACGCGGAAGCGGGAACGAGGGTGAAGTTCGATAATTTCTCCGCGAAGGGAATAAACGGCGAAGTTTCCGTTAAAATCGTGGTTGTAAATCCGAAAGGCGAAACTGCGGAATTATCGCCGAGCGACCGTTATCTTATTGAGTATTCGGGAGAATATAAAGTCAGATATCTTTACGAGGACGCCTTGTATTCGGGAAGTAAAGACTTAACGTTTACCGCGGTTCCGTCCTCTAAGCCGATTTTCGACTCTCCGATAATGAACCTTAACGGATATTATATCAAAGGGTATACCTATTCGATTGAGGTAAACAAAGCGTATAATTATTCGGAAAACGGAGCGACCCCCGCGAACGTGGAGGCATACGTCAAGTTCGATAACGGCGATTTCGAAAAGATAGAGGACGTCGGCAATATAGTTATTTCGGCGAACGACTCCGTTAGATTCAAGTTAAAATGCGAGAACAGCGACGTCGAAATTCTTTCGGACGAGATTAAAGTCGTAGACGTTAAAACAGCGGACGGCAAGTTGGATATTACGAAATTCTTTGTCGGCGACGTAACGTCGGCGGAAACGGACAGAAACGGTACGACTTTCCATGTCGGAAGAAACGGAACGATAAACTTCATAAATCCGTTGCTGTTTAACAAGGCGTTCAACTTCAAGTTTACGCTTCCGACGACGGACGAAACGACCAAAATGTCGCTGATAATAACCGATTATTACGACGCAGACAATAATTTGAGAATAGACCTGACGGGCAACAACGTTTATTCTGTCAACTGTGGCGCGTCAAGAACTCTGATAACCCCGTGGAAAGGTTACACGACGAACGTCGCTTACGTCGACGGAAGATTGAAAATAGGCGATACCGACTTCGTTTATAACAGTGTATTTGAAAGCGGTCTGTGTTTCCTGAAAGTCGTTTTCGAAAATGAAAACGCTGCGAGCATAACCGTAAACGAAGTGTGTACGCAGTCGTTTGCCAACGTTTATTCGGATAATATGGGTCCGATAATGTATTACAGGGAACTCGAAAAGGTTGCGGCGCTCGATTCCGTCGTAACCATTCCGAGACCATACGCGGCGGACGTTCTGTCTCCGTCGTCTATGGCCGACCTTAAAATGACGGTTTATAAGAACAACAGGGTAATGACTGACGTTGATGGGGTAAAACTTGAAAACATCACCGATTTCGAGAAAGAGTATTCGATTCTTCTCGACGATTACGGCGTGTATAAAGTGATTTACGAATACGCCGACCGATACGGCAACGTTGCGGAGCAGACTTATTCGAGATTCACGATTTACGTTACGGATACCAAGGCTCCCGTTATAACGGTGACGGACGATATATCGAAGCCGATTACGGTGGAAGCGAACGCCGAAGTAAACGTGATAAATTACTCCGTCAGCGATAATTATACCGCCGCAAAACGCCTGACCGTATGGATAGTCGTAAGAGACGATTTATTTAATACCGTATCGGCTGAAAGAGACGCAAAAACGATTTATTTATCGAAAGCGGGTAGTTATACCGTTTACGTCTATTGTAAAGATAACGCAGGCAATACCTCTTACGTTGCGTACAGAGTAATTGCGAGATAAAGGAGGACAACGATGATAAAAAAGAATCTTTTTAAAAGCATTACGGCATTCATTATTGTCGCGATACTTGCGTTTTCAATCGTTGGTTGCAAGAAAACCGATAATTCCGGGTCGGATAGCGTAAACGTAAGCAATTCGGGCGGCGGCGCAGAGCCGATTGTCGAAAACGAAAATCACAGGTTTTCGTATAAGGAAACGAACGAGTATCTTATAAAAAACGGTACTACGGAGTACAAGATAGTTATACCCTCCGAAAACGTAAGTGCGGAATTGAATATAGCGAGAGATGAACTCGTAAGACTTTTCAAAGAGGCGACGGGCGTTACGCTCGAAGCGGTTTCCGACGAGGGAAAATCGCACGACGCGAACGGCAAATATATCTCTCTCGGCAATACGTCGCTATATAAAAGCAGCGGACTAAACGTAGATACGAAAACGCTTAAAAAGGACGGCGCGAGGATTTTAACCAAAGATAAAACCATTTACTTTATAGGCAAAACGGATACGGGCGTGATTAACGGCGTATACGATTTCCTGAATATGCATTTTAATTTCGAAACGTATTTCAAGGACACTTACACCTTAACCACGGGCGTGACCGAGTTGAAATTTATGAATTACGACGTTGTGGATATACCCGATATAGAGTACAGAACTAAAAAGGGTGTTTTAAACGCAAGTACTTCTGACGTCAACGACATGATGTTCGCGTACAGAATGCGTTCTCTCGATTCGGACAGCAATATGCTTTTGCCTATTCATTCGGGCAACAGTAAAAATTCCGACTGGAATATAAATCACAACAGTTTCTATTTTCTGCCGCTTGACGAATATTTTGAGACGAAAAGGAACTTCTATTCGGTTGCGGGAAATCAGTTGTGCTTCACCGCTCACGGGAATACGGACGACTTCAATCTGATGGTCGATTTGTGCGCGGAAAAGATAACCAATTCGCTTCAGTGGTACGACCCCGTAACTTACCCGAATTACAATGCGGTCGAGTTCGGAATAAACGACTTTTTCAGCCTGTGCGAATGCGACGCTTGTAAAAATTGCGCCTCGAGAAACAACGGCGCGAAATCGGCGAGCATCGTTATCTTCCTAAACAAAGTAGGCAAAAAGGTAAACGATTGGATGGATGCGAACCCCGGGTATAAGAGAGAAAAGTTCAAGTACGTTTTCCTTGCTTATTCCGATGCGTTGCAACCTCCGTTCAGAAACTATTCGACGGGCGAGTGGAATATGTCCGACGAATTGAAGTCTCCCGAAGGAGTAAATCTCGTACCCTTCGTGGCGCAGGACAAATTCAATTATTCAAAGAGTCTTTACGATGCGGACAATAACTCCGTAAGACGGTTCGTCGAAGATTGGGCAGCGGTTTACGACGATTGCATGGCGTGGTCTTACGGAACGTTCTTCTACGACTATTTGTGTTTTTACGATAGTTTCGGTTTTTATACGGATTATTATAAACTTCTGAAAGAAAACAAGTATATGTATACATTCGTGCAGATACACGATTGTCAAAGGGGTGCGGACACGGGATTCGGTGTGTTGCATAACTATTTGTGCAGCAAACTTGCGTGGAATTCGGACTTGGACGTAAATAAACTCGTTGACAACTATTTCAAGGCGATGTATAAAGACGCATGGGTAGAAATGAAAGAGTTGTTTACACAGGAAAGTCTGTGGTTCGCAACCGAAAACGCAAGAACGTCCTTAACGACGAGTTCGTCCGTTACTTCGACCGAAAAGGATAAATTGCCTTTCGGCACGGTAAACGATTTTATGAAAACGATAGATAAAGCGTACGCTAAAATCGAAAGTTATAAAAGAGATACCGCGACTTATAACAGGCTTAAAAACAATATCGATATGGAATGGATGTTCCCCGCAAAGGCAATGCTTAGTCTGCATAAAGACAAGTATACGGCGGCGGAATACGAAGAGATGAAACAAAAATTCAAAACCGTCGCGCAGACCTTGAATTTCGCGGTAATCAAGGAAACGTGGCTCAATCAGTATCCGACGACCATAGACGAATACCTTGAAACGATATCTTAAACGGAGGGAATATGAAGAATTTCAGAATAATATCGGTTGTGATTTTGTCGCTAATGTTATCAGTATTCTTTTTAGCGTTCGTCGGGTGTAAAAAAGACGACTCGTCCGAATCTGCTCCCGTATCGGAGTCGGAATTGCCGAGCGATAATTCGGAAGAGTCGACAAATGGCGGCATAACGCTCAATTATTACAACAAAGACCTGATATACGGAGACGGTTTAAGTTTAATCGCAACTTACGAGGTTCGGGAAGGAGAAACCCTTTTGTGGAAATCGAGTAACGAAAACGTCGTTACCGTAAACGACGACGGTGACGTAAAAACGGTTTCCACGGGCGAAGCGGACGTTGTGGCGACTTACGGGGAATATTCCGCCAAATGTCATATAAAAGTGTCGTTCGGACAATTTTTGCCTCAACTCGTGATTGAAAACGTTTCGGATAATTACATCGTTCTCGGCAAGGGCGGCGATTACAATATTCAGGGGTACGTTTATTTCAACGACGTAAGATATTACGACGGGGTGGAGATAAAGTGTGAAATTGCCGATACGTCGATAGCGACGGCAGGCGATAATATGACGATTGCCGCGAAAAACGTCGGAGAAACCGAAATGATTCTTTCGACGACGTGGAAAGGATTCAGCGGTTCGACTCTGCAAAAACCGTCAAGGTAAAAGTTGTCGAAGACGTAGAGGCGAACACCTTTGTTACCGTCGGCGAAACGACCGAAATTACCGATAAAATCCGGTTGAGTTTAGTCGGAGAATGGCAAGGCAAAACGTATGACGATTTCGCGACTTTAACCGGCGAACTTATCATCGGCGGAGAAAGACAGAACGTGACGTTCGAGTATATAAAAGAGGACGGATCCGACGTTATTTCAATAAAGGATAATAAGGTTGTCGCCGAGAATATCGGGAGCAGTTACGTTGAAGCGAGATGCAGTTATAACGGCGTGGAATATGTGAACGTGATTGAAATCGCGGTAACTTGCCCAGTAGAGGAATACGAAGGCAGTTTCGACTATTGCGTAAGCGAGGACTTCGACGTAAATAACGTATTCGGCGCAGGCGCCGTTATTTTGTCCGCAACTCAGGGAGACAGAAAACTCACCGTAAAACGCGGAAAGTTGATTACGGATGTCGTTCCCCGCGGCAGAGAAACGGAAGAAATATGCGTTTTATCGTCGCTTGGCGGCTACGTTTTCAAAAGCGTGAACGCGTATACGAAAGCGATAAAAACCGCCGACGAATTTATCGAGGCTCTTACCTTGAAAGCGGGCGGGAGCATAAGCGGTTATTATTATCTCGACAACGATATTACCGTAGATATGACCTCGCAGATCGGAAGTTTTTACGAAACCAACGGTCAGCAGAACAGATACTTCGAGGGCGTTTTCGACGGGCAGAATTATACGGTGAACGCAACTGTCGGAACGAACGGAATTTTCGGCGGGTTGGGAAAAGATTCGGTAATCAAAAACACGCATTTTAATCTTACGTTTTCGATTCCCGATAACGCTCCGATAAAAACGGCTTGCGGACTTGCGAGAAACGACGGCGCCGTGTTCTTGCAAGGGCAGTGGAACGTAAAACTCAACAATCTTAAAATTACCACCACGAATTATTTCGACGGCTCAGACGGCTCTGAAAAACGTTCGTACGCCCTTCTCGACTTTATGAATTACAGATTGTCTATGGAAGATATACTCGTAGTCATAAACGGAGCGGCGGTCGATTATACGAATTACACTCAGCAAGTCGGCGCGCTGTTCCGCGTGGATTGCAACTCGATGTGTGCGTCATGCGATTCGATGTATAACGGAGGGTTTAAAAATATCAGAGTCGTTACGGGCGTATTTATGCCGATGTCTAACGGTTATTTCGGGAATATCGGGACGAATAAATCTTATTATACGACTTACGCGAGTACCGATTATTCGTCGGTTAAGACAGACGGAAAGGCGGTTGTCGGAAGCAGAGGCGGCACGGGTGAAAACACGGCGTTTTGTAAAATTACCCCGAGCAAGGACACAAGCGAGTCTCAAAGGGCGTTGTTCGGCGAGGTGTTCTTTGTCGATTCGCTCGACGGACAGACAAAATCCAACAAATATGCGTGGGTATATTCGTCAAGCGTTACAAACGGAGGGATATACAGATATAATACGATTGCCGAATTAAAAGACAGCGGAGTAACGAAAGTCGGCGTGTGGAACGTCGGTTGAAATTAAGCGATGACATTTTATGAAAGACTATAGATTTTCAATCCCCGGGGAACTGAAAGTTCGCGGGTACTGCCGTGATTTGACGGAATATGTAACGAAAAAACAACTGACGGACGAAGGGTTGTGGAAACTGTTTGTCAATCAGTATAAGATACATTCGGATAAAAACGGCGAATGGAAAGGCGAATTCTGGGGCAAAACTATGCGCGGAGCGTGCCTTACTTATATATCCGACAAAAACGAGAGGTTATATAAAGTTTTGGTAAGCACAATCGAGGATATGCTTTCCGCGCAGGAAAAATCGGGGCGCATATCCACTTATGCCGAAGATATAGAGTTTAACGGCTGGGATATGTGGTGCAGAAAGTACGTTATGCTCGGAATGTTGTATTTTCTTTCAATCTGCAAAAGCAAAAAATTGAAAAGACGAGTGATAAACTCGCTTAAAAAACAAGCCGATTACATAATAGAGCGCATAGGTGACGGCGAAAACAAAAAGAGTATTTTCGACACGTCGAAACTGTACGGGGCTATGAATTCCTGTTCGATTTTAGAGGCGTTCGTTAAACTCTACGGCATAACGAAGGAGCAGAGATATCTTGATTTTTCGACGTATATCGTAAACGGAGGTTTCAGTAAAAATCTTAATCTCGTCGAGGAATGTCTGAACAAACGGAAATACCCCTATCAGTTCGGCGACGTCAAGGCGTACGAAATGATGAGTTGCTTCGAGGGGCTGACGGAGTATTACAAATATGTAAAGGACGATAAGTATTTGCGGGCGGCGGAAAACTTCGTCGATATGATCGTCGAAAGCGATTATACGATAATAGGCTGCTGCGGCTGTTCTACGGAAATGCTCGATAATTCTTCTGTTACGCAGACGAATTACAGCGACGACATTATGCAGGAAACGTGCGTAACCGTAACTTTTATGAAGTTGTGTTCAAAACTGTATCTGCTTACGGGCAGTCCGAAGTATATGGATTATATCGAACGGTCGGCATATAACGCTATGTACGGCGCGGTAAACGATACCGAGCAGACGATGAAGCGAACCGACGGCGACGTATGGGTGGAGGACGGTTGTTATCAGGTCGAGCACGAGCCTTATCCGTTCGACAGTTACAGTCCTCTCGTCTATAACAGAAGAGGTAAAAAGGTCGGCGGCTTTATGGTTATGCAGGACGGCAGGTCTTACGGCTGTTGCGCGTGTATTGGTAGCGCGGGAGTCGCGGTTGCAAATCTTGCGACGATTTCCGCCTATAACGGCGGTTTTGCGGTCAATCTGTACAATTCGTTTACGTTTAAAACGGAATATAACGGGGCGACGGTAAAACTCGACTGCAACGCCGACGTTTACGCTAAAAACAAAGCGAAGATAAAGGTAAGCGGCGGCGGAAAAGAATTTGCGGTAAAATTGCGTATTCCGAAGTGGATGGAAAAATACGAAGTTAAAATCGACGGCAAAAAAGTTGACGCCGAACGCAAAAACGAATATGTCGAACTCAAAAGAGTATGGAACGAGAACGCGATAGAACTTACCTATTCCGCTCGCGTAGAAAAGCATATTTTAAACGACAAGGTTGCGTTTACGAAAGGGCCCGTCGTTCTCGCGAGAGACGCTCGTTTCGGCGATATAACCGAGCCCGTTCCGACAGGGGAAAGAAATACGGTAAAGGCGAAACGCGTTAAAAACGACAAATTCAAAAACAACGTAACTTACGAGGTAAGTATCGGCGGCGAAAAGTTTGCCGCGTACGATTATTCGTCTGCGGGTAAGGATTATGACGACGAAAACAGTTGTATAACTGTTTGGCAAAATACAAAAAAATAAATACTCACAGGAGGGAAAAATGAGAAAACTTATCACCACGCTTCTTGCGTTGTCGGCGGCTGTTTTATGCGCGTTTTCGTTTGCCTCGTGCTTCGGCGAAATGCCGAACGACTGCGAACATATCGGCGGAACGGCGACCTGCAATCAAAAAGCAATTTGCGAAAAATGCGGCGAAGAGTACGGGGATTTAAACCCGTCCAATCACGCAAGTACGGAATTTACTTTCGTTTCCGCAGGAAACGGAACGCACAAAAAGATTTACAAATGCTGCGAAGCCGTTGCTGCGGACAGTGAAGTTTGTTCGGGCGGGGAAGCAACCTGCGAAAAAGAGGCTGTTTGTTCGTCCTGTAAGCAGCCTTACGGCGATAAAAACGCCGAAAAACATACGAGCGAGCTTGTCGAATACATATCCAAAGGCAACGGCAAGCACGACAAGGTCCACGCTTGCTGTAAAACTGTGATAGAGGAGAGCGTTGCCTGCTCGGGCGGAGAAGCGACCGTGTGCGGAAATAAAAATGTATGTGAGCTTTGCGGCGCCGAATACGGCGAGCCGCTTGCACATTTATGGAAAACCGAATTCGAGTCCGACGGCACGCAGCATTGGCACAAGTGCTCGAGAGAGGGCTGCACTGCGACGAGCGAAAAGGAAAACTGCTCGGGCGGAGAGGCAACTTGCTTGGAAAAAGCTGTTTGCGACACCTGCAATAAGCCTTACGGCGAGGTAAATCGCGACAATCACGATTTTGAAAATCACGAAGCCAAGGCGGCAACATGCACCGAAATCGGCTGGAACGCATATAAAACCTGCAAACGCAATTGCGGTTATACCGATTATGTCGAGCTTCCCATTCTCGGACACGACTATTCCGCCGCTTGGACGACCGATGCAACTCAGCATTGGCACGCTTGTTCGCGTTGTGACAGTAAAAGCGAACTTGCAAACCACGCGTTGGCAAGTTTTGTCAGCGGCGAAGCCGCAGATACGGGACTTTGCTCCTGCGGATATGAAACGGGAGACGTTTTCAACAAGGTAGTAACCGCGGCTAGACAGGACGTCATCCTTTCGTCTGCATACAATGTACTCAGTTTAGAAGGTGTTTCCGATTATAATAACGTGATAAGCGTTATTTACGAGGAATTATCGTTCGGAACGGAGCTTAACGCCCTTGTTATCCCCGAAGGCATAGAGGATAAAGCGCGCGGCGAACAAAGTTTTATCGTAACGGTGGAAAAAGACGGCTTCAGACACGTTATAACCGTCCCCGTAACGATTATCGACATTGTTTTAACTGCGGAAAATCTTAAAGAAAACATTCAGAGTCAAGGAACGGCTTTAAGCGAGGGTAAGTATTTTATATTGACCGACGATATCGACGCGAGCGGAATCGATTGGCAGACTTCCTCGCTCTGGACGGCTGCGGACGGGTTTAAAGGAACGATTGACGGCAGAGGCCACGCCGTTAAAAATCTTAATATTTCCGAAACAACCCCGGGAATATTCAACTGCACAAAAAACGCAGTCATAAGAAACGTGAATTTTACCGTTGCGAATTTCGTTCCGCGCGCAAATTGTTCGGTATTCGGCGTGATAACCGAGGATTCGATTTTTGAGAATATAAACGTCACGTTCAACTGCGTATTCGACGCGACGGTCGGCGGTATTCTTTCGGGAAACAATGCCGTAAGAAATACCTATAACAATATCGGAATCGACGCCGACGGCAGTGTAATTTTCTATCTCGTATGCGGCTCGGGTTACGGAAGTACGTCGAGCTTTACCGACGTTACGGTGTATGCGGATAAGCTCACTTATATTTACGGAACCGAAACCGCAAAAGATGGTATAACCGTTAAAGAAACCGTAAAAATCGACTTGACGGAAAATCAGGATATCGTAATGACCGACGAAACTTATTCGCTTGATTTGGGCGACGAAACGAACGGACTTACCGTAACGGCGATTATCTGTGACGGCGAAAATTTGGGAACAGATTTAAGCAATCTCGATTTAACGGCGTTCAAGACCGATTACGCCAGACACGGCGAAAAGACAGTTATCGTAAGAGGAGTAAAATGCGGTTCGCGCGTAAGAATAAGCATTCCCGTAACTCTCGTCACAAAGATGATAGGAACGGTCGAAGCTTTGAGAGATATCACTCAAAATCCGACCGATTCAACCACAAAATCTGTATTCGGATATTATAAATTGTCCGATAACCTGAATTGTACGGCGGCTCCCGACTGGGCAGGCTTTTCCAATAGCAATCCAAACGGTTTCTCTTGGGCAAACGCAAACAACGGATTCAGAGGAACTTTGGACGGAAACGGAAAGACTATAACAGGCTTTGCTCATAATCAGGGTTTGTTCTTTGTTCTCGGCAACGGAGCGATGATAAAAAACGTCGATTTCGTATCGATCCGCTGGTCGGGAGCAAACGACAGATTGTTCGGTATAGCGTCCTACGGTGCAAAGTATGAAAACGTAACGATTATAATGAAATCTTCGGACAATAAAGGCAATATTCCCGCAGGGCATTTGCTTTTTGCCGAGGGTTGCAAGGACAACACGTTTACAAACGTGACCGTTAAAGTATACAGCGACGACAAAACTACGCTCGGTGACGTTACGACGGTATTCGGCAAGAACTTCACGGGCAATAATTGTAGCGGCGTTAAAATCTACTGCAAGTCGCTCGTCGAACTTGGAAAAGACGCTTTAAGCGCTTCCGTAACGGAATACGAAGGCGTAACCGTGTATAATACAGAAGAGTAATATACTATAGAGTTTAATGATATGCCCCATGGGAATCTCTCGTGGGGCATATTAAAAATACCACTATGAAAGATTTAAAATTAAAGTTCTATTCTCCCGCCGAAGATTCTATCGAGGGGTGGGAAAAATATTCCTTTCCGATAGGTAACGGCTACGCGGGAGCGAGCGTTTTCGGCGGCGTAAAAAAAGAGAGACTGCAGATAACGACGAACGTTTTCGCAAATACGTTCGATAACGGCGGCGTATCGGATTTTGCGGAAATTTATATAAATTCGGGCGTAAAAGAGTTCAAAAATTACAAAAGGGAACTCGATATCGTAAACGGTATCGCAAGTTCTTGTTTTAACTATGAAAATACGAGCGTAAAAAGGGTTGCGTTTTATAGCTACCCGGACAACGCTTTGGTATATAAAATAACTTCGGATAAAGAAATCGAATTTTCCGTTCAACTCGTTATTCCGTTTTTGGGAGCGAGATCGACCGAGCAGGGCGGCAGAACGGGAAGCGTGTCCGCCGAAAACGATTGCCTCGTTATGCGGGGAAGTTTACCGTCGAGAGAACTGTTTTTCGAGGGCAGACTGACCGTTTTAACCGACGGCGATACAAAATACGACGGGAATACCGTTTCGGTCGAGAAAAGCCGCGAAAGCGTGATTTTATTCGTTTTCGACACTTCTTATCTGCTTTGTGAAGAGACCTTTAAAAAAGGCGTTCATAAAGCGTTAGGCGAAGATCCTCACGATAAAGCCGTTAATTTATTGCGAAACGCCGTAAAAATCGGGTATGACGGTCTTTACGAGAACCATATAAACGATTTTTCCGAGATAATGAAAAGGGTTGAATTCGATTTGAACGGCGAGCAGGACGAGCGTTCGACCGAGGAACTTTTGCAATCTAACGGAAAAGGAAATTTTGAGCCGTATTTAGAGGAGTTATACTATCAATATGGCAGATATCTGCTTCTTTCGTCGTCGAGAAAGGGGACGCCGCCGTCGTCTTTGCAAGGCGTATGGACGGCTCACGACAAGTCGCCCTGGGGCAGCGGCTTCTGGCATAATATAAATATTCAGATGAATTATTGGCTTGCTTTCAGCGCGAATATCGCCGAAACCTTTAAGGCTTACGTCGATTTCAACAAAGCGTATATGGCAAGCGCGAAAGAGAACGCCAAAGAATGGATAAGTTATACAAACCCCGAAAACTATTCTAAAGATTGCGGTTGGATAATCGCTACGGGAGCGTTTTGTTACGAAGTCGAGGGGTTTAGTCCGTATACCCATTCGGGACCGGGGACGGGCGCGCTCACGACGAAACTGTTTTTCGATTATTATGATTTTACGAGAGATGAAAACATACTGAAAAACGACGTTTATCCCGTCGTACACGGCATGAGCAAATTTTTGACGAAATGCGTCAGAAAATACGAGGACGGCAGATATTTATGCAGTTATTCGGCTTCGCCCGAACAGATTTTGTCGGGTTGGTGGGTTGACGAGCATAAATATCAGCAATATATACAAACGGTAGGCTGTTCGTTCGACCAGCAGATGATATACGAAAATGTCAGAGACGATCTGGAATGTTCCGTCGTTTTGAGCGTAAGCGACGATATAAACGAAAAAGAAAGAGAACAACTCGAACTGTATGATCCCGTGAGGATAGGCTACGACGGGCAGATAAAAGAGTATGACGAAGAGCATTTTTACGGTGAGTTCGGGGAAGCAAAACACAGACATTTATCGCAACTCGTGGCGTTGATGCCGGGCAGAACGATAACGAGAGATACTCCGCGTTGGCTCGATTCGGCAAGGATTACGCTTGAAATGCGAGGAGATAAATCTACGGGCTGGGCGCTCGCTCACAGACTTTGTTCATGGGCGAGAGTCGGCGACGGAAATCACGCATATTCTTTATTGCAGGAGTTGTTGAAAAACAAAACGCACCCTAATTTATGGGACGTTCACCCTCCGTTTCAGATCGACGGCAATTTCGGCGCCGTTGCAGGGATGACGGAAATGCTCGTTCAAAGTCACGATGGAACGATAACGCTCCTCCCCGCATTGCCCGAAAGATGGAAAACGTTCAGTGTGAAAGGTTTGAAAGCGCGCGGAAACTTTACGATAGATATTTCCTGCAAGGACGGAACAATAGATTTTGTGGACATAACGTCGTGCGTCGGCGGGCGAGTTTGTATACGATACAAAGGATTTCAGGACGTATCGGTTGTATTGGATGGGGAACATATAAACTTTTCCGTGACAGACGATACGATCGCTTTTGAAACCGTAAAAGGAAAGTCGTATAAACTTACGGGATTTAAATGCATTATGTTACCCGAAACAGTTCGTGATTTAAAGGCTGTATGGACGAAAGAAGGAGTATCTTTATCGTGGGAGGAAAACGGCTCGGATTATGCCGTATATCGCGGAAAGGACAACGAAAAAGACCATCGTCTTATAGGAGTTACGAGCGAGGGGCGGTTTATCGATAAAGAGTATAACGAGAACGCCAAGGCTTTGTTGTGACGTACAAAGTCGTTGCGTATCGGGGCGGAAAACATAGCAGCCGTATGCAAGGAGCGATAGCGGTCGTTAACCCTGCAACCGAACTCGAAAAAGAAAGATATAAATTAAAATTTCGTATGAACAATATTAACTTGGAGTAGGGCAATGTTTTACGAAAATCAAACGATGAAAGAAGTTTTGCAGGATAAAACGATTGAAACGGTAAAAGATTTGCTGTTTCCGCCAAACTTTTTCGATTGGATTTACGAAGATAAAATTACGCCGAAAGTCTTATCGGAAAGTTTCAAAGGCGTCGGCAATTACGCCGAACGGTTTAACTTTTTAAAAACACATATCGAAGCGGGAGATATAACGAGAGATAAAATATATAGTCCGTCCGAAATCGAGAGCGACAAGACGAAAGAAAACGTACAGGTTCTGAAATATAAGAACTCGAGTAGTAAAAAAATTGCCGTGATTATCCCCGGCGGCGGGTACAGCGACGTTTGTTCTTACAGCGAGGGTTTTCCGATAGCGCAGGAAATGTGGAAAAGAGGATATAATTGTTTTGTATTGTATTATAGGGTTTTCCCGCACGCGTATATGCCGAATCCCATAGAGGACGTCGCGAGGGCGATGAAGTATATCATAGAGAATTATTCCGAATTGTATATTTCCGACTATCTGCTTATGGGATTTTCGGCGGGCGGTCATCTTGCCGGAATATGGGCTACGAAGCAGGGTTATCCGAGATATAACCTGCCGAAGCCGAAATTTTTGTCTTTAACGTACCCCGTGATAGATTTGTCGCTTAAAAAAGGCGTTACGAGAGCAAATTGTCTGGGCGAAAACTGTTCGGAGGAAGAGGTGAAAAAATATTCCGTTCATACGAACGTGGACGAAAATTACCCCGAAACCTATTTATGGCAGGGCAGAAACGATCAGTGCATTTCTTTTGAAAATTCCGTAATTATGGACAAGGCTCTGACCGAAAATAACGTAAAACATAAATACGTCGTTTACGACGATACTTGCCATGGTTTCGGAGTGGGAAAAGGAACTTGCGCCGAAGGCTGGATAGACGATATGCTTAAATTTTTTAACGAAAACAATAAGGAGTAAACCGATATGGCATTTGATAAAGATTTTGCGTGGGGCGTCGCGTGTTCCGCTTATCAGACAGAAGGCGCGGAGAATGAGGACGGCAGAGGCGAGAGTATATGGGACAGTAAGTTCACTAAGGGGAAAACCCTCGGAGATATGAACGGAAAAATTGCCTGCGACCATTATCACAGATACAAAGAGGACGTCGCGCTTTTAAAAGAACTCGGAATAAAGAATTATCGTTTTTCGATAAGTTGGACGAGAATATTTCCGTGCGGTACGGGAGAAGTCAATTTAAAAGGCGTTGAGTTCTATAAAGACCTCGTTAATCGACTTATAGCCGCAGATATTACGCCTTGGGTAACGCTTTTTCACTGGGATTTGCCGCGTAGTCTTTACGAAAAGGGCGGGTATCTGAATAGGGAAATAAGCGATTGGTTTGCGGGGTATGCCGCCAAAGTCGTTGAGATTTTCGGCGATAAAGTAACTAATTACATTGTTATGAATGAGCCGCAATGTATCGTGGAAGAAGGACACTTTATGGGTACGCAGGCGCCGTTTTTAAAACTTTCGAGAAAAGAAACTTTCACGGTCGCCCACAATCTTCTTTTGTGTATGGGTAAAGCGGAAAAGGCTATGAGAAAAGCCGCGAAACATAAACTGAATATCGGTATAGCCCAGTGCTTTACTCCGATGATGCCTATGAAAGAGGAAGACGCCGAGATTGTCCTTAATTACAATTTTTCGCCGAGCGGAGATTTTTGGGACGGATGCTATTTTACCGACGCTATTATAAAGGGCGAGTTTACGAAAGAGTATAAAGAGTGGTTTAAAAAATACGATTATTACCCGTCCGAAAGCGATATGAAGATTATAAAGAGCGATCTCGATTTCTTCTGCGCTAATTTATACAGAGGGTTTTATATTGAAAATACCGCAGACGGAATAAAAAGAAAGCCCGTTACGCCTACGGACGACTTTTCCGCTACGGAATGGGCGGTTACGCCCGAGGCAATGAAATATCTCGTGAAATACTATTATGAGAGATATAGGTTGCCGATGATTTTATCGGAAAACGGCGTTGCGCTTTCCGAATGGAAAACTTTAAACGGCGATATCCCCGATGATATGCGGATAGACTATATGAAAAGGCATATCGAAGAGATGAAAAAAGTTGCAGACGAATATCCCGTAAAAGGCTATTTTTACTGGTCGTTTACGGATAATTTTGAATGGGCGCTCGGCTATTCGAAGCGTTTCGGGCTTGTTTACATAGACTATAATACGTTGGAGCGAATTCCTAAAAAGAGCGCGTTATGGTATAAAAAAGTCATTGAAACGAACGGGGATAATCTCGATTAAACGAAAGAGAAGAATTATATGTCTGAAAAATACGGAAAGTTCGCCGATAAACTCGGCGGCTACATAATCGATAAATTGCCCGACGCGGGAAATTACGAGTATATTTATAAAAACGACGAAATACTTGTAAAGGTCGACCAGTACGGTATTGTCGCCGCTCAGATAAATCCGCCCGTCGGCGAAGCCGTTTTCAAAAGAGAAGAAAGGGAAGTCGGCTCTCCCGTCAAAGCGTTGATTTCTGACGGCGAGAGGGTTTTCGAAAACTTCGGCGTATTGACCGCTGATAAGTTAATGATAACGCTTTTGCCCGAAAAATCGACTTATAGCCTCACTTTCGGAAAAACGAAGGTTGAAACCGAGGTTTTCGTAACGAATAAAGGCAAGCGTTTTATAATGAACGTTACAATCGAAAATTTCGGCGATAAAGACAAAGAGTATAAGATATTGAAATGTTGTTTTCCATATCTCAACGAGCTTTTAATGGCGCCGTGGGATAAGTCCGAATGGTATGCCAGCCAAGAATAAAACGAACCTTGCCAAAACGCCGCAATTTCCGTGCTTTTTGTCAAATTCTCGCTTGAAGTACGTATAGTACGTCTGCGTTCGCCTTTGCCAAAAATCATCGAAAATACCGGCGTTTTGGTTGTGGACAAGTCTGACAGCGAGTTTTTAGACTAAGACAAGGCACACGAACGGGTTAATACTTGACGTATAAGCCGCGAGCGTAACGACGTATTAGTCAAAAACTCGCCGTCAGACCACGGTTCATTTTATTCTTGGCTGGCATACGAGCACGGAATATCTTAAGGATAAGAACGCCTTTTTAACGACGAAATACAGCGTTACGGGCAACAAGGAAGAGAGGCGTTATCTTACGGTTGTCGATAGCGATAAAACAGAAAGTCGGGAGTTGAGTCTTGAAAGGCTTACGACGGCGACTAAAAATTTCAGCGCGATACCCGATAAAATCGGCGTCAAAACCGAAGATACTCTTTACGCCTTTAAGCAATGCGTTTCTACCCTTTCTTCCGTTACGGTTAAAAAAGGTGGAAAGTATTCCTTTATGCAGGTGTTTTCCGTTACAGCCGACGACGGTAAAATCACGGAAGAAATTGATAAGTCGAAAGTATATTTCGACGAAAAAAATCGGAAAGTAGAAGAGAAAATACTCAAAAGGAAATACACCGAATTATTTTCGGTGAGAACGATAAAAACGGACGATAGAGACTTCGATAAATTCATAAACGGCTTTTTGCCGCTCGAAATGTAATGGGTTTCTTCGCTTGACCGCGGTTGGCCGACGGGGATGAGAGGTGTGAGAGACGCCGCGAACGATTTCGAAGGAATGCTTTGTTACGATAAGCAGATGTGTAAAGACGTAATCGAAAACATTTTCTCGAAGCAGAGAAGCGACGGGTGGTATCCGAGACAGGTACCTTTCGGCAACGGTACAAAATTCGATTTGAGGGAGTTTGTCGATTCGGCGTGCTTCTTCACCGAGTACGTTTACGACTATCTCGCTTACACCGACGATTATTCGATTTTAGAAAAAGAGTACCCGTACTACGACAGCGAAAAGGCTGAAAGCGGCTTAGCACATTTGAAAAAAGGGCTTGACTATTTAATTTCGGAAGATGCCCTTTGTGAACACGGACTTGTTAAAATGCGTGGCGGAGACTGGCTCGATTGTTTAAGCGGAGTAGGCAAAAAAGGCAGAGGCGAAAGCGTAATGGTGTCATACCAACTCGTTATGTGCCTTGGATATTTATCAGAAATAATGAATAAAGTCGGGCAATCAAGAGACGTTGAAAAACACGAAAAGTCCGCCTATAAGTTGATAAACGCGATAAACAAGGCATCATTTAACGGTAAATTTTATAACGCCGTGTACACCGATAACGGCACATGGCTTTTTCCCGAAAAGGACGAGGACGGCGAAAAGAGAGTATACGTTCCGACGAACGCATACGCCGTTATAAGCGGTGTGGCGGACGGTAAAGAAGATTCGATATTCTCGGAAATAGCCGCTTTGAAAACCTCGGACGGTTACAAATTGTTTTCCGAGCCGCTCGGCGGTAAGTTCATAGACGGAATAGGTAAAATGGGAACGGGAGATTTTCAGCCGTATTTCGCCGAGAACGCAAGCGTGTATAACCACGGTTCGCAGTGCTTTCTGATAAGGGCGTTGGCGAAAGCGGGGAGATACGAAGATATAGCCGAAGTCTTGGGGTATGCAATGCCCTTGTATGCGGATAAACATTCGCCCGAAAAGACCTGTTCCGCGCCCTACGCGATAACCAATTGTTATCATTTAGTGCCGTCGTTTTACGGCAGGTCGGGCTTCTCGTTTTTGACGGGCAGCGTCGCTATGATCGAAAGAGCGGTTTATTCTTGGGTGTTCGGTGTAAACTTTACGCTTCGCGACATGGTAATAACGCCGTGCGTGCCGAAGAAATACGAAAACGCAGAGGTGGTAACGCCGTTTAACGGTCATAAAATAACCGTAAAATATTCTGGCTACGGAGCGAAAATACAGTGTGCGGAAATAAACGGTAAAACGCTTCCCTTATCGGCGAACGGTCGTTCGGCTCTTATAGAAAAGTCGCGAATATCCGACGACGTGGCAATTACTATTAAATTAAGTAACAAATGACAATATTTATTTAACATAAGTGCTAAAAAAAGCGGTAATTATTTAAAAAAAATTTCAAATGGCTATTTGGCGGGCGCTTGACTTATACAAGCGCGCCGCTTTGCGGCGCGGTCAAGCACCCGCCAAACAACTCGCTTAAACTCGGATAAGAAGGTCAACTTTGGAGCCGAGCGAAATGGGGCGTTCGCCGCTAAACCGCTTGGCGAATCGCCCCATAATTCTTCGCTCGTCGGCAAATTTTGAGTTTCAATCCTTTTATATTTTCCGAGTGTTTTCGCTCCGTTTTGTTTCGGGCGGCGTTTCCCTACGCCGTCCTTTTTTATGCTCCAAAACTCCTTTTTCACTCCTTTTCGAGTATGACTTTACTCCCTGAAAACGTCAAAAAAACCATACAAAACCTATTTCAGCCCATTCACGCTTTTTTTGTAAGGTGTTGTAAGATTGAATTATGCAAAAGGTTAAAAAATTTCAAACAGGTCAAAAACCTTCCGGTTTGAGTTTTAGAATACCGATTGCAATTTGAAAGATGCGGTTTACCGGTACAAAAATTTTTACGTTTCTTTCAAATAATTCTCGAAGTCGCAAAAATCTTGCGAGTTTGAAGTTTACACTCAATCAAAAACCAAAAAGGAGTAAAAACAATGAATTTACAAAAAGCAAAAATTTATCATGACGGCAGTCATTTTGTTGCCATTCCGAAAGGAGCGTTTCCGAGCGGGAAAGGCTGTAAAAGACAAGTTGTCAAACCAACGGAACAACAACCACCGACGACCGAATCGCCACCGGAAATCCCGAAAGAACGCTTTGAAACGGCTTACAAAGAAAGTCTTTCACTACCCAAGAAAGAGCGAAAAAAACACATTAAAGAGTTGATGGAAAGCGTTTTTACGGACAAAGCGGAATTAAAGGCGTTTGTGGACAAAAATCTTGAGCGAGTGAAGACCAACGCCATTAAGCGCAAAGTACGGCTAATGCGAAAACTCGGACTGCAACGTTGGGACTATTTTGTCACTTTTACCTATTCGGACGAACTTTTGAACGAGGAAACGTTCCACAAAAAATTGACAAACACCCTAAAACACCTTGTCGCAAGAAAGGGTTGGAAATACGTCGGCGTTTGGGAGCGAGGTAGTGATTCCGACAGACTACATTTTCACGGAATATTTCATATACCCAAAGACAAAATGATAGGCAATCTTGAAGAAATGAAAGATTACGACACCCGAAACCACCGTATACAAATGACATTGCAAAATACTCATTTTCTAAAACATTTCGGTAGAAACGATTTCAAACCTATCTGCCGTCCCGACGACGTATCGAGTGCGGTTAATTACATAACAAAATATATGGAAAAATCGGGTGAGCGGCTGGTTTATGGCGGTAAACTGCTCACGTATTTTCAATCGGACATTTTAGAAGACGATATCGCCTGTCCTATCGGTATAGATGACCGAAAGGCGTTGCTATTCGATAGTTTTACCTGTATCGATGACGGTGAAATTATCGGCAAAGTGAGTAAAGAAGTTATAGACCAAATGCCCAAGTGCAACTGAAAATTTTATGTCTTTCGAATCGGAAAGCGTAAACGAAAACGTCTTTTTCGTCAAGGGTAAAGTAGATTGCGTTGTCGCAACCCTTGACGGAAAATAAATAAGACTAAAAGCAGGCAAAACCCTGATACGTTATCGTTTTTTCGTTTCCGTCGAAAGACAAACCAAAAACAAAAAAATCTAAAAAGGAGTCAAAAATCATGGAAACAAATGTAAAAAAAGTGTTTTTAGCAAGTTCCGAGAATTTTGAGAATTGCTATATCTTTGATTGTTTTGATGATTATGAAAAATACTATTTAATAGAATACATAAAAAAGCATTGCTAATAGGGGTAGTTTTATGATGACTAAAAATAATCAAATATCGATACATAGTTTCGTGGCGGAATATTTTACTTACGCTGCGGCGGATGGCGGCGGTACAAAAACATAAAAGCACGTTACGAAGATGAAAAACATTCGGCTCACGCAAAAGACTTTAGGTGTGCTTTATGACGTTGTCACGCATAGCGGTGTAGCTATTTCGTATTAGAAAGCCAAGAACTTTCTAATTTGAACCCCCGTCAAAGGGTTTGGATTAGAAAGTTTTTTTGTTTTCCGGCATAAAAATAGCCGCATTTTATTGCGGTTATGCGTGAATTTTGGTTATGCGTCAGAAAGCCGCATAGCCTCTTTTTTTATTAAAATCAAATATATAATTCAACTATCATAGGCTGTTGTATCACCGTATTTTCGGCTGCGAAAACGTAAGAATTTTGATATGGAAGAAAACCAACGACTATTTTGATAAAAATCGTATCGAAAAACCGCTTGAAAACGGAATCCGCCGCACACACGAATTTGTTTTTCTGTGTGGTAAAAATCTGAAAGAAACAGTATTAAAGCCTATAATGCAACCAACGCTACAAAACGGCAAAGTGGTTGAACGGGAAAAGCCTCTTGAAACTGTGATTGATTTTCTTGGCACGACTTCTTCGGCAAAAGATGAAATAGCCGCTTTATTCGGAGACAGAACGGCATTTGCCACCCCTAAGCCGATGAAACTGATTAAAGAATTTGTAAGAGCGGCAAGCGAAAAAGATTCCATCGTTCTTGATTTCTTTGCCGGTAGCGGAACGACGGGACACGCCGTTATGGACTTAAACAAAGAAGACGGCGGTTCACGCAAATTTATTTTGATAACGAATAACGAAAACAATATTTGCCAAAATATCACTGTCCCGCGAGTCCGAAAAGCAATAGATTTTTTTAACTATAAAGAGACGTTCGATTTTTTAGCATAAACCTTTATTTGGTTATTTTGGCACCGGTGCGTGGGCTTGTCTTGATACGAGAATTCGACTGAAACTTCCGCAACGCTTGTCGGTGTTCTGGTTGTCGGCGAAAACGCGTTCGAAACTGCGGGAAAGAGAAAAGAGGAGACCAAGGCTGACGAGAAAGAATTCGAACTCGAACTTGCCGTGAAAAAAAAGCGAATCGAATTTCGTCGTATTCACTTACGAAACGGAAAACGAAAAAGGTGAAAACGAAACCAAATATGAGTGCGAAATTTACGAGGGCGGCAAAAAAATTCAGGAAACCGAATTTAAAATAGAGGAAAAAAACGGCAAAACCGAGATAAAATTCGAGCTGGAAAAAGACGGGAAATCCGACGGGGTCGAACATAAAATCGTTCGCCGTTCCGAAAAAATTCGACATAAAAAGAGAAATCAACAACAAAAAGTCGTATATTCTTGCGGAAAAACTCGCAGACGGATATGTATTCACTTATGCCAGACAAAAATAATACGAACCTTGCAAAAACGTCGCTATTTACGCGCTTTTTTGCAAATTCTCGTACGATATACGTACAGTACTACCGTTCTCGCCTTTGCGACAAATCATCGAAAATATCGGCGTTTTTGTTGCAAGCAAGTCTGACGGCGTGTTTTTAGGCTAAGATAAGGCGCGCGAACGGGTTAATACTGTCCGTATAACCCGTGAGCGCAACGCAGTATTAGTCAAAAACACACCGTCAGACCACGGTTCGTATTATCTTTGTCTGGCATTCCAACGGATATTCCGAACAACTTTAAATATCTCGCGATAAAAAACTTTCTCAATTAAAAAAAACGGTTCTTTCAAAAGAACCGTTTTTTTAAGATTCAGTCAATAATTTTTCAAATTCTTTGGCGGCGACGGATAAGGAAAAATCGGCGCGTTTTATAAGGCAAACTTCGCGCGGGGCAATTGTTTCTTCCGTTTCGAGCCTGAAAACTTCGCCGTTTGCGATTTCCTTTTCGGCAAACGAAGCGGGGATAAATCCTATCCCTAAATTCTTCTGAACGATCGGCAGAATCTGATTTGACGTGGAAACTTCGATGTCCGGCAAAAAATCGAGCCCGTATTTTCCGAATATTTTTCTGTAATATTCGTAAGTTTTGCTTGTTTTATTAAGGCTGACGATACAGTGTTTCGTAAGCTCTTCCAGCCTTACTTTTTCACCCGCGAGATATTTGTATCTTTCCCCGCAAACGACGATATCCTGAAATTTCTTTATCGGAACGGATTTCAGGGATTTATCGAGGTCGAAAGGCGTTGCGATAAGCACGAAATCCACCGCCTGATTTTTAACCGCGCCGATAGCCTGAGCGTTGGTAAGGTTGATAAGATTGAATTTGATTTTAGGGTATAAAGAGTGAAACTTGCAAAGCGCGGAAAGCAGAACTTCGTGCAGGGCGGTTTCCGAAACGCCTATTCTTAAAATCCCCTCTTCGAAACCGTTATAACGCGAAAGTTCTTCCTCTGCGGCGGCGATCTGTTCATATGCGATAGAAACTCTCCTATATAGTTTTTCGCCCTCGGGGGTCAGCGTAACGCCTTTGTTAGAGCGCGTGAACAACACGCACCCGAGATCCCGTTCGAGATTTTTTATCGCCCTCGTAACGTTGGGTTGTTCGGAGTATAACGCCTCCGCCGCGGCGGTGATATTGCCGTATTTCGCTACGAAATAAAAGGTTTTGTAGTTTTCGAAATTAGTGTTCACTTTGACTTTTCTCCATATCAAAAATAAATGGCAAGTATTATAAATATATATTTTACGGATATCTACGAAAGGATTATACTGTAATGTGTAAGATATGTCAAGGAAGTTTTATGAAAAAGACAAAAAACAAAATTTCGCAATCTATGCTAATGCTCGTATTCATTATAATATCGGGCGGATTGCAGGACGCTTATTCTTATTTTTGCCGCGACGGCGTTTTTGCGAACGCGCAGACGGGGAATATAGTGTTTTTAAGCGTTAATCTGGTAAACGGAGATATGGCGGGCGTACTGAAATACCTCGTTCCCGTAGCGTTTTTCGCGCTCGGAGCGATTCTCGCAAAAAATCTCTTTTTCCTGTTCGACAAAAGAAAAGTATTCTGGAAAGAGGTTGTTCTGCTTGTCGAATCGGTTACGCTGTTTGCGGTCGGGTTTATGCCGCAAAGTATGAATCTGTACGCCAATGCTCTCGTATCTCTCGCTTGCGCGATGCAGGTGCTTTCGTTCGACCGGATTTACGGCAACGATTTCGCAAGCACGATGTGTATCGGAAATATCGTCCGTATGTCGGGTTCGCTCGTTACGGCGATCGCAAAAAAAGATAAATCGGCATTAAAGCGTTTCGGATTGTATCTCGCAGTCGTCGCGATATTCGCCGTCGGAGCGGGCGCGGGGTATCTTCTGCAGAAATCTTTCGGAAACTATGCGATTATGTTTTCCGCCGCGCTTACGTTTATAGCGTCGCTCGCGTTTATCGGTAAAGAAAACGCCGATAAAGAGAACGGGGCGGAAACGGGGAAAGCGGAAGCCGAAAAATCGGATACAGACGAGGTGAACTTATGAAAAAGAAAAAAATAATCGTTCTCGTCACGGGGCTTATAATCATAGCCGCGCTTCTTGTAGGGATATTCCTTATCCCCGCGAAAGAAAACGGCGAGAGTATAAACGGAACCATGCGCGACGAGGTTCTGCACGAAACGAATAAGATAAATCTTTTCGGGCTTGAAGTAAATCCCGGACTTATTTCCGCATTTACGGTAACGGGCGTGATATTTGTCTTTTCGCTTATCGTAAGGATTTTCGTTATCCCGAAATTCACTTACGTTCCGAAAAAATTCCAGCTCGTTTTAGAAACCGCGGTCGGTACTTTCGACGATATGGCAAAGAGCAGCAGTCCCGGCAGAAACAAATTTCTGGGAGCGTACATTTTTACGGCAGCCGCCTATATATTCATAGGAACGCTGTTCGAGCTTCTGGGACTTCAGGCTGTAACGACGCTTAACCGTTCGGTTTCGCTTCCCGCGCCGCTTGCGGATATAAACGGTGCGATAACGATGGGTTGTGTATCGTATCTCGTGATTCTGGGCGGGGGAATAGTTTCCAACGGTATCAAAGGAGTAGGGAAAACTTTAAAAGATTTCTCGCTGCCCATATCTATGAGCTTTCGTCTGTTCGGCGCGCTTTTGTCGGGTGCGCTCGTAACCGAGCTTGTGTATTATTTCTCGGCGTTGTCGTTCGTCCTGCCCGTCGTGGTCGGCGTTATGTTCACGCTTTTGCACGCGCTCATTCAGGCTTACGTTTTAACGATGCTCACCTCTCTTTTCTACGGAGAAGTTTCGGAAAAGAAAATGATAAATATAAAAAATAAGAAAGAGGTAATAAAAAATGCTTAAAATTTTCAAACGTGTTTCATTGATTCTTTGCGCCGTTGCGCTTTTGACCGTTATCGCCGTTCCCGCGGTGAAATCCGTTGCGTATGCTGCAAATAACGAACAAGCCGAAGCGGTGACTTATGCGGAAAACGAAGTTGTAATCCCGGCAGGAACCGAAACGTCGGCTACGGAAAATCGGGACAATTCTAAAGGAAGCAAAGCAATAGCCGCGGGTATCTGCGTTGGTCTTGCGGCTGCGCTCGGCGCGCTTGCAATGGGTATTGCGATAGCTAAGTCCAACGAAGCGATCGCCCGTCAGCCCGAAGCGACTTCGCAGATAAAATCGGGTCTTATGCTCGGTCTGGTATTCATAGAAACGGCAATAATTTACGCGCTTATAGTTGCAATCCTCGTCATATTCGTATTGTAAGGTGAAAGTTATGTATAATCTCCTTTTAAGCGGAATCCCGCTGAATATAGACTGGCGGCAGATACTTCTGCATTTGCTTAACCTCGTCATTCTCTTTCTTATCCTTTATTTTTTGCTTTATAACCCCGTGAAGAGATTTATGGAAAAACGCAAAAAATATTACGAAGAACAGGACGAGCGCAGCAAAGCGACCCTTGCCGCGGCAGAAAAGAAAAAAGAGACTTACGACGAGCTTTTAAGCAAAGTCGACGAAGAAACTGCGGAAAAGAAACGCCTTATAATAGCCGACGCGAGAGCGGAAAGCGAAAGGATTTTAAAGTCCGCCGAAGAGGACGCTTCCGACACGCTGAAAAAGGCGAATATAAAAGCGGAAGAGGTAAAAAAGCGCGCCGAAGAACAGGCGAAAGAAGAACTTTCGGACGTTATAACGAAAGCCGCGAAAGAGAAAATCGAGGCGGCTTGCTCGGTGGATGGATTTATATCGGAGAATATAAAAAATGGCTGATAATCGTGTTATAGGTGAGTTTTTGTCCGTTAATGAACCGACGGCGGAAGAAAAAATCAAGCTCGCCGAATTCTTTCGGGCAAAGCTCGATCGCCCCGTCGATATCGTGTGGGTTAAGGACGAAAGCGTAAAAAAAGGCTTCGTTCTGAAAATTCTTAACGAGGTCTACGACAACACACCCGAAGGACTTTTAAGAAGCCTTAAAACGGCGATCGACGAAACGGATAAAAGCGGCGATTACATTTCGCTCGTGAAAGAAACGGTCGGAAAATGGAAGCCGCGCGCTTTGCCCGAGGAAATAGGCAAGGTTTGCTCGGTTGCCGACGGCGTTGCCGAAATCGAGGGGCTCAGCGGCGTTAAATACGGCGATATCCTCGCTTTCGAAGGTGGCGAAAAAGGACTTGCGCTCGACCTTTCCGAAAAGAAAACGGGTTGCGTTCTTTTCGACGGCGACAACATAGTCGCGGGCGAAAACGTTTATAAAACGGGCAAAACGGCGGGAATCCCCGTGTCCGAAGAAATAATAGGAAGAGTAGTGAACGCGCTCGGCGAACCCATAGACGGGAAAGGCTCTTTTGCGGCAAACAAATATATGCCGATCGAAAGTCCCGCGCCCGCCATTATAGATAGAAGCCCCGTAAATAAACCGCTTAAAACGGGTATTTTAACAATTGACGCGATGTTCCCGGTCGGTAAAGGTCAGCGTGAACTCATAATCGGCGACCGTCAGACGGGAAAAACGAGCGTCGCAACCGATACGATACTCAATCAAAAAGGCAAAAACGTCATCTGTGTTTACTGCGCAATCGGACAGAAAGCAAGCACGGTGAAGAGAATAGTAAAAATGTTCGAAGAAAGCGGCGCGCTCGATTACACCGTCGTTGTGTTTTCCGCCGCGTCCGATTCGGCTTCGCTTCAATATATCTCTCCGTTTTCGGCTTGCGCCATCGCCGAATACTTTATGAACGAAGGGAAAGACGTTCTTATCGTTTACGACGATCTTAGCAAACACGCCGTGGCTTACAGAACTCTTTCTCTTCTTCTCGGCAGAAGCCCGGGGCGTGAAGCTTATCCCGGCGATATATTCTATCTCCATTCGAGACTTTTAGAGCGCTCGGCTCATTTAAGCGAGAAAAAAGGCGGCGGAAGTATGACCGCGCTCCCGATTGTCGAAACGCTCGGCGGAGATATTTCCGCTTATATTCCGACAAACGTAATTTCCATAACCGACGGACAGTTGTTCCTCGAAAGCGAGTTGTTTTTGTCGGGACAACGCCCCGCGGTGAACGTCGGTCTTTCCGTTTCGAGAGTCGGGGGAAGCGCGCAGACTAAAGCTATGAAAAAGGCGGTCGGCTCGCTTCGTCTCGAGCTGGCGCAGTACCGCGAAATGAAAACCTTCGCTCAGTTCTCAGGCGATCTTGACGAGTCGGTGAAACGCCAGTTCGAATTCGGCAGAGCGCTTACCGAAATTCTCGTGCAACCGCTTCAGAAACCTTATCGCGAATGGGAAGAGATAGTAATTCTTGTCGTATCGCTCGCTAAAATCACGACGGGTCTCGGCGTGAAAGAAATACGTCCGTTTTTCGGCAGGTTTTTACCTTATTTCGAAGAATGTCGCGTCGACGTGATATCGAATATCGAAAACGGCAAAACGCTGTCCGACGACGATAAGGAAATAATCGTTTCGGAAGCGAAAAAGTTTTTATCCGAAAACAATGTCTGAAATCAACGAAATCAAAAACAGAATAAAAGGTGTTGCGGCAACGCGGAAAATCACTAACGCGTTGTATCTCATTTCTTCCGCAAAGGTAAGAAAAGCGCGGGAGGAACTCGAAAAAACATCGCCTTATTTCAGAGGGATAAGAAAAGAAATAAAATCCATTTTCAAAACGGTGGATCATATCGAAAGTAAGTATTTTTATCCCGAAAACGACCATATGCAAGACGCGGCTTGCGGCTATCTCGTAATCACGGCGGACAAAGGAATGGCGGGCGCGTATAACCATAACATTATAAAACGCGTGGAAAACGAAATAAAAAAGCACGAAAACTCCAAACTTTTCGTCGTGGGCGATCTGGGCAGAGAATACCTTTCGGCGAAAGGATATAACGTAGCCGAAGATTTTTCTTTCGAGGCTCTCCGTCCGACGCTCGCCGTGGCGAGAAAAATCGCGGATATTCTCCTCGATGGGTTTGTCAACGGCGATTATTCGAAACTGTTTATTCTGTACACAGATATGGCGGACGGCGGAATAATAATCAAATCGACGAGAATACTTCCTTTCCACACCGCGGAATTCATAGCGGAAAAAGATAAAATCAAAGAGGAATTCGAATTCGTGCCTTCGCGCGAGGTGGTTCTGGATAACCTCGTTCCGAGTTATGTATGCGGTTATGTGTACAGTTCGCTCGTGGACAGCTATTGCGTCGAGCAGAACGCAAGGCTTGTCGCAATGAAATCCGCAAGCGACAACGCAAGTTCGATTTTGTCGGATTTAAGCCGCGAGTTTAACCACGCAAGACAGAACGAAATCACGACGGAAATCACGGAAGTGTCTTCGGGCGCGAAATTTCAACGGAGTAAGAAAAAATGACGGGTAAAATAACAAAAATCAACGGATCGGTCATAGAAGCGACGTTCGAAGAGGGAACTCTCCCGAAAATAGACGCCGCATTAAAAATAACGACCGACGGAAAAATAAAATACGCCGAAATTGCGGCGCACGTAAACGAACGCACGGTAAAAGCCGTAATGCTTTCCGAAAGCGAAGGGTTGTTCGTGGGGCAGAGCGTCGAAGCTCTCGAAAACGGTATAACCGTTCCCGTCGGCAAAGAAGTTCTGGGAAGAATGTTTGATGTTTTCGGCGACACGATAGACGGCGAACCGCCGCTTTCCGAAAATATCGAGCGCGCGAGTATTCACAGAAAACCGCCGAAATTCGTTTCGTTGTCTCCGTCCACGGAAATTCTCGAAACCGGCATAAAAGTCATAGACCTTATCGCGCCTTACGCAAAAGGCGGAAAAATCGGTCTGTTCGGCGGCGCAGGCGTAGGCAAAACCGTTCTTATTCAGGAACTTATTCATAACATCGCAATGGTTTACGGCGGTTATTCGGTTTTCGCGGGCGTCGGAGAACGTTCGAGAGAGGGTAACGAGCTTTTCGGAGAAATGAAAGAAAGCGGCGTTTTCGATAAAACCGCGCTCGTTTTCGGGCAGATGAACGAAGCTCCAGGCGTAAGACAAAGAGTGGCTTTTTCGGGTCTTACGATGGCGGAGTATTTCAGAGACAAGGAACATAAAGACGTACTCTTTTTCATTGATAATATTTTCCGTTACGTTCAGGCGGGCAGCGAAGTTTCTGCGCTTCTCGGAAGAATGCCTTCGGCGGTCGGCTATCAGCCAACGCTTGCGGAAGAAACGGGTAAACTCGAGGAACGCATTACTTCCACGGAAAACGGATCGATAACTTCCGTACAAGCCGTTTACGTCCCTGCGGACGACCTTACCGACCCCGCTCCCGCAACAACGTTCACACACCTCGACGCAACGACTGTTCTGTCGAGAAAAATCGCCGAGCAGGGAATTTATCCCGCCGTCGACCCGCTCGAATCCGCGTCGAGAAACCTCGAAGCCGATATCGTCGGAGAAAGGCATTACCGCGTTGCGATGAAAGTCAAAGAAACGCTTGAAAAATATAAAGAATTGCAGGATATAATCGCGATTCTCGGTATGGAAGAGCTTTCCGAGGAAGACAAGAAAAGCGTTTACCGCGCGAGAAAAATTCAGAAATTCCTGTCGCAACCCACGCACGTCGCCGAAAGATTTTCCGGGCTTAAAGGCGTGTATGTAAAACTCGAAGACACGATCGACGGGTTTGAAAAAATCGTAAACGGCGAAGTCGACGATTTGCCCGAAAACGCGTTTTTCAACGTCGGAACGATAGCGGACGTTTACGAAAAAGCCGAAAAAATCAGGAAAGGTGAAATCTGATGGCAGTTTTTTCTTTAAAGCTTCTCGCCGCGGACAAGGTTTTTTATGACGGAGAGTGCGCCTCTCTCGTCGTTCCCTCCGCGGACGGACAGTACGGGATTCTCGCAAATCACTGTAACGCGGTTATCGCCGTCATTCCGGGCGTTGCGGAAGTTAAGGCGGAAAACGGAGAAAAAATCGTGGCGTTCGTCGCTTCGGGGATTGTGAAAATCGAAAACGGAAAAGTGCTTATGCTTGTCGAATCGTGCGAAAACGCGAAAGACGTAAACGAAGCCTGGGCAAAGAACGCGCTTAAGGAGGCGAAAGACGAAATCGCGAGAAAGGAAAGTCGGTTTAACGTTTTGTCGGCGGAAATCAAAATCGCCCGCGCGCTTAACCGTTTAAAAGCCAAAGAACACGTAAATTAAATGACGAATTTTAAATAAAAACGCTGAAAATACGATAAAACGCTTGCAAAAGACTTGGTTTTATGCTAAAACCAAACTATATTCCGAGAGATTTTAAATTGACGGCTATATGTGGCCGGTAGTTTGAAATCGCATATGGGGGTATAGCTCGGTTGGTAGAGCGCTTGAATGGCATTCAAGAGGTCGCCGGTTCGACCCCGACTATC
>ERZ1673738.664-NODE-664-length-59365-cov-9.070140_pt1 | contig 59365 bp, 59 predicted proteins | sample MGYA00580198_ERZ1673738 | MGnify/ENA primary metagenome ERZ1673738 (study PRJEB41218, sample SAMN15661784) | gut metagenome | host: Homo sapiens | place: Canada: London | collected 2015-08-20/2019-03-30 | study: EMG produced TPA metagenomics assembly of... | reverse complement strand
TCGTAACACTTTATAATACCAGTTAGGTGTTAAAGAATTGTAGGTATCAAAATTGCGATTTGAAGATGTTGTCGAATGGATAATTAAACACCAAGATTGAAGGAGAGGCGTAGCCTCTCCTCTGCTTTTAAACTTAAAAGAAAGGAAATATATATGAATACTTATATTAGAGCCGCCGCATCCTTCTGCGATAAGAACACACTGGTCGAGGTCTGCCGCGTCTGGTCCGAACCTGAATCTGACGGATTAGGTTTAGGTTTGCCATATAGGCGTCGGCGTAAGACCATCTTTGTACCATTTAAAAACATTCACGAAGGCGACAAGCTCAGCGTTTTTGACGGCGATAGTGAGTTGTGCTATACTGCAGTCAAGGATGCCGCTGAAGAGAGCGATGCGCTGCGCGAGAACGACTCCAACTGGTCTGTGAACGTTGCAGACGACAACGGACGCACGAAAAAGCTCTTTCCTTCTGATTTTGCGCCCTATATCATCTACCTTTCCGTAGTTAAGAAAGGAGACTGGCGCGGAAGCAATCTTGTTTTTGAAAGTGTTTTCAATAGTAGCGAAGACATCATCAGAGGGATTCGCTCCATTTTTGAGAGACACGTTAAGGACGAGAGTTGCAGACGACTCTCTGGGTCTGAGCGAATATATGCCATGGCAAAGAAATATCTCACCCCTGAACACACGGAGAAGTTCGGTTTCCGCTTTATTGCGGAGGGCATGAATTTCGTCAGGTTCGACATCAACGATATTATTCCCAATGACTGTCTTGGTGTCGAACTGACATTTTACAGTTACGAGCATGATGAGTACTCCTCATCACCTTTATTCTTTGCCAAGCTCCCGCACCTGGGCGAACACTGCAAGCAGCCCGAGGGGCGTACCACCATCGCAGACATCCTTCAGAAGCTGGACGAATTGTACGGCGACCTGCCCGTGGAAACGTCGCGATGGGCTCTGGAGTATCAGCTCTGGGCTCGGATGCTGCTGGCGGAAGGCGCAGTCATGCTTAATCCCAAATATCTCGACCCTTCTGCGTGTGAATTTCTGATGTCCATCGACACGCTGGAAAGAACCGGCGACGCTGCGATATTGAGAAGGATTTTCAATATCCCTATAAACGAAATCAAGGCCGCGTGGGAAGAGATGTCTGATGATGGTGCTGCACCATTCAGTTTCGTCTTAAATTGACACTCCCCCCGGCTAAAGCCGGTGGATTCTCGTGCGAGGTCTTACATAGTCTCCCCGAAATCAAAAGAACCGCGTAAACAAATCAACAAAGAAAGGAGGTCGGGCAATTCCGCACCCGCCTATAGAGGCTGGGTGTATCCTTGCCTAACTTTGGATGAATGTGGATGAGAACTATATCGATGCGTGCGAACGAAGAAGGAAAAGCGTTGGGAGAGCCTTGGCTATTATGCTAACGGCTACCGACGGTCCGGATGAAGCGTTCATGGGTGTCTTGGACTCTTATATCGCAGGAAAAATCACGCTGAGGGAGATAGAAGCGAGATTAGAAAGGTTGGAATATCTATAAAACAGTCGATTATTGAAGATTAAAAATTTAAGAGGGTTCGTATTTCCTGTGCGAATCCTCTTTTTTACTCCGCTTGAAAAAAACGGCAAGGTAGTATATACTATATTCATAAAGAGATTTTTTCAGCCATTATATCACTATACATCTCTATTTTGAACGCTATGGGCGTTCTTTTGTTTTATCCCTGCGAGTCATTAAAATCATCAAAGAGTGAGTCGGCATGTATGAGTTTTGTCGTGCTCTCTTTTTGTTTATATACACATCTTTATACTAAGAAGGAGGTAAATATGACAGAAAAGTGTAATGTTGCGTGCAGCATTGGAATCGCAGCAGAGGAATTGCGACCTCGCTTAAGAAAGAGGTATACGAAGGAGGCTTTTGAGGAATATTTACGTCAAGCCGTATTCGAGCAAAACAGCTACGAAAAAAAAGACATGGCAGAAAAAGGCGGGAGAATATTCACCGAACCGAAAATGCATTGCGCCTATTTTATCTGTGAGCCATACGATACAGAAGCGAAGTTTTTCGTTTACATCGATTCCCCACAGATGCCATGGGATGAACCGACGTGCTGCACCGAAAAGGTCGCCAGGGCATTTCTTTCCCGCTGGGTAATGCAGCTGGGATTGAATGATTCTACCACGATAGACGAAATTAGGGGCATGGTCGTCCTTGTTTCAGGGTTTATCGCAGATGAAATCCTGTCTCCAACTAAAAGTCATTAAATCAACAAACCGTGCTTAGAACTGCATACTCGTGGTTAATAAATGTAAGCCCTGTTTAACTACATCAGAAAGGAAAAAACTATGAAAACGAATTATATCAGAGAACGCTTTATCACAAATGACTTACAGTCCTTGCATTTGTATTCCTGTGGTGAAGAGCAAAGAAGGCAGCAGTGGTGGACGCCTCTCAAGAGAGGTGCTTACTTCCTGGATATATTAGCTAATGGGCGCGGCAATTTTGCCATAATAATGCGGCACGCTTCCGTTGTCTCGTGCAAGATAATAGAGGCTGCAATACAGTGCCGATACAATACGGGAGCCGTGTATGTAAAGGTTGGGAGCATAAATGCCCCTTTACGGTATCAAAAAACAGCAGAGCTTCCCATTGAAGGAGAGGTCTCATTATCTGCATCAGCCAGACTCAACGCCGGAGCCAGTTCATTCCGCACGCGACATGGTATTCGTATCACGACGTATGGCAGCAATAAAGACGAACGCTACGGACAAATACAGTTCCGCGCCGGAACATACGCTATAGTAATCGAGGGGTCTTTTGACACGCGCTGCTGTGACGAAGGAACGTTTGTAGAAGGGATAAAGGAGCAAATTCCTGTAGACATTCCTGTCGATTTCGTAAAAGCGCTTGTAGATGAGTCTCGTCCCGGCAAGGAACGAATTAGGAATGGGTTGGCATCTTAAAAAACTCACAGAAAAAAGAAAAAGGTGTTCTATCAGAAAAACGAATGCAAGGAGCACCAACTATCTGATTGGGTAAACAAATCAACAACGAAAGGGGGATGGGCAATCCCGCACCCACCTATAGAGTGGGGAGCGTACCCTTGCCTAATTTTATATGGAAAAGAGACGAACGGGCATTCCTTCCTATCCACTGTCACAGAAGGCGGAAGCAGTACTTCGCCTGAAGATGCTGCGGGTAAACCCCTCATTAGTAAGCGCTTTTGAACAGATGGATGAAAAATTCATGTCGGTGAGCGAATCTATGTGTCGATGTGATTCGACCACACGTAATATAGTCTCCCAATGGGAGGCAGCCACCGGTAATATCGTATACATGGTCTTTCAGAGTGTTTACTCTGTCTGCAATGATACGCGATTTGCGTTTCTGTATGTGAGCCCGGAAAAGGGCTCCTGGATGCAAAGTAGGGATGACCTTTTGTGCGGCAAGCCGGAGGCATATATATGGGTAACATCGAATCCAGAACTTTGTGATTATATGCAGATACAAATCGCTCACCGAGGAGACGTTGTAATAAGACTTAAGTAGGTTATGTAAATAGCATTGATACGGTAAACCACTATAAAGAGCACCTATTTTCGGATAGGTGCTTTTTTGTGCCGTAACGGGCGCTGCCATTGCGCGGCAGGGAGGATGCAGATGAGGAAGGCTTTGCTGTGCAACAAGAATATAGATTGAAACTGCAATATAAATATTGCTTTTTATTGTAGTTGAGTGTATATTGAAACCAACAAATTACTTTCACCCCATATGCGTATAGAGAGTAGCTCAAGACATATTTAGAAAGGGGTGATTATGGGCAATGAAAAAAGGCAAGCGTGAAATCAGCGCATTCTATTCCGCCGCTATGGAATATCTTACTTTTGTTGCCTCAACGGGAGACGATAAGGAAAGCATTGAAATGCGCTACGAGGATAAGACCATCTGGCTGACGCAAAGGATGATGGACGCACTCTATGACGTGAGTGTGCCTACAATCAATGAACACCTCAAAAAATCTATGCCGGTGGCGAGCTGACGGAAAAACCAACTGTTCGGAAATTCCGGATAGTTCAAACGGAGGGATTGCATCAAGTATGCCGTGATGTGAACCATTAGAATCTTCAATCGATTATCGCCGTGGGCTTCAAGGTAAACAACCAGCGTGCAGTGCGCTTTCGAGTTTGGGCAAATCAAATTGTTGAGGAGTGAGTCATAATGTCAAGACAAAAAAAGGACAGCATTCCTATCTGTTATCGCATTGAAAAAAGCGTATATGAACGCCTTCAAGCATACGCGGAAGATAAGGGACAAACAATGACCATGGCCGTTGAGAGGCTTCTAACAAAGGCTCTTGATGCCGAGGAGAAGAAAGAAGAAGCTAAAAAACTTGTTTGAATCAACAATCCTCCGGTTTCAGCCGTGGGGAGATGGAGGAATTCTTGAATGAGCTACATTAGTCCCTTAATCTATCAATCTGACGACCTGGCAGTTGCACGGAAAACGTACCCTATGCAAATCGCGTCTACAATCCACAAGTCAAAGAGAGAGGCTGGGGAAACTATAACGGTGCTGGGCGTTGACGCACACCTGAGTCTCCCGCCTTTGACGGATGGAACAGGTCGCTCACAGCCAAAATATTCGTACCTTGACGATTCGCCGTTTTCGAGATTCGTTTTCACGCTTATAGAGAAAAAGAACGGTATAACGAGGTCGGTTTTTTGTAATGTTCCGATAGATACTCTGGCGCCGGCAGCGGGGAAGACGCATCGCATCCTGTTGGCCGAGACCATGTCGGCCATAAATAATGCATCAGGAGAAAGCCTGAATTGTTCGGCAGTACGTACCGTCCGCTTTGAGATGGGTCCTTTAAAAGGGAAGTCCCCCGGCGAGGTGCTGAAAGAGGGCGCCAGCGGTCGGGCGGCACTGGAAAAACAGAGGGAGTATCTTGTTCGGAATTCAGTGGCATATCCGCGCAATCATGTTCTCATAGACGCCATAGACGCAGCGTTTGAGCACGCCCGAACCGGTAGTGATGAAACGGCACCGGCTGACGAATCCGGCAGCGCGTTGCCGCAGCTCACGATATTGGGAGGGCAGGAATACAAGCCGCTGACCAGCAGGCCAACCAACAAGAACGGATTAACGTTCGTGTACAACGTTCTGCTCACATTTGACTCTGTGTTTAGGGCTCCGTTCGTGCTATCAATAACCAATGGGTATGCTCCCGTGGAAAACGTGGGAGGTGGACAGATTAACGTACGAAGCAGTGCGGTAGAAGAGAAGTCACAGATAAGTATGAACTTGATGAGAGACGAGTGGGAAACGCTGGTATTTAAATTGTCAGACACGGTATCTGCGTTCAACATCAGCACCTTTAGAGAAAGGTATGAGGCCGCATGTAGGGACCGATTCAGGCAAGCGGAACAAAATCGGTAATAGCTACCTTTTTTTGTTAGTATGGGGATGCTATAATTTAATATATAATGCGTTGGATGTCTGAGACGCTACACCCCTATTGAAAGGAGATTTACGACATGGAATCCAATGACGACACTTACGAAAGCGAAAAAGAATACGAGAAAAATATGTATGCTTCCGGCAACGCGGAGGATTACATGAATGAAGTAGAAGATGAAGAAGAATGGAACAGAGTTCAGGCCGACAGTTCTGTTAAGGTCGATGAGGCCGGAGAAAGAACTGGCGGGAAAAAGTTCGGTCTCAGAGACCGTTATCGTGTGGCTTGCGCATGTGCGTACATCATCTTCTTTATACCCTTGATTTTTGACAAGGAGGACGATGCCTGCCGGTTTCATGCGAGCCAAGGTGCGTTGGTTCACATTATCGAGGTCCTGGCATGGCTTGCAGGGTCATTATTATCCTCTGTGGGCATAGCGCTGCGCTCCGTACTTATCGTTTGGGTTGCTGGGGCTGTTTCATTAGTGCTGACAGCAGCGGTTATCATATTCATAGTTCTGGGCATTTTATCCGCACTAAGCGAAAAGAATACGCCGCTTCCTCTTATTGGGCACCTGATAGGCTACAGATATTTGTGATATTGGAGGTTATTGTTATGAGCATAAGGACTCACAGGTATATTACCATTATTCTTATAATATCCACTATTCTTACTCTTGCCTCCGGATGTGCCGCACCTGCATTTGAGCAGGAAGACACGTCCGTGGAGGCGCTAAAGGTCCATGACTCTCCCGTAGTAGACGACGAAGCGGGGGTAAGGGAGGAATCCGTTGCCGTACCAGAAGTTACCGAATCAGATAATAAAGATATAGCCGATGGATATTTCCGCTGCAGGGATATGTATTATAAAGACGTGCCAACGGAGTGGATTGACAATGGCAGCGTATCTGCACAATTCTGGGCGCCGTTCCCCACTGACCACAGTAAGTTGGAGTATGCCGATTCTGTAGAATACATGGCTGAGCCCAGGGAGGCAACGCTCTCGTATCCCCTGTATATAGGCGCCGAAAAAACACCGGGGCGGGTTTTAAATCTTTTTGAAATGCAGAAAGAGTTTGGAGAGCTGTTGTTTCCCTGGACTATGCTTGATGCGGCTATACAGGGTTATGTAACAATGACAAATACCGCCTTGTATGATGACAGCCGCTATACAAGCGGTAAGAACTATGTATGCCGGCTTTACACAACCGATGAGTATACCAGGTTCGTACAGGATACCGTAAGAGAGCATGATGCGGTAATGAAAGGAGCTTTTTCGACGGGCTGGAACTGTGTGTATGCCACGGAAGAAGGGCGCGAGAACGCCGTTTCCCGCGTGAGAGGAAGAGGCTACCTGTTTGTGGATAAGGCAGATGCGGACTTTTGCACCAAGCTTGGAGTTGAAACGGGTGCTTGGTACTATTGCGACATGGAAATAACAGTAGAGGGTTACTCTTTGGAAGAAAAGGGTGATATGACAATAACGCAGGCACTTTTCTTTGGCGAATGGGCAAAAGCAGATGAAGATGAGGCCGAACTGGCTGAACATCTCAAGCTCTTGCAATGTGATAATTGGGAAGAACAATTCTCCACATAGTGAACCTTCGCTGCAGAAAAAGAGCCGCACTGCGCCCGATGCCCGTATCATATACCTTGTATACTATAAGCTTCTGGAAAAGGTACCTGCTCGGCAGCTGTTGTCGGGCGGCTCTTTTCGCTCAGCTCTTGCTTTATATGGCTTTTTTTAGTACAATCTATATATAAAGTTATTTTTTCAGCCGTCTCGCTTTATTACCTTGCTCTTTTCAAGAGCTTATTATCTCGAACTTCGAGGGATAACCGAAAATACGATAACGAAAAAGACACCAGTAAAAGGGTGCCTTTTTCTTGTCTTTACATAAATAACAAATTTAAAGAGAAAGAAGGGATTAAAAATGATTTACATTGTTTGCTCTTGTGACATCTGGAAGATGCGCAATTCAATGCGCATAATTACAGCAACGACTTCTGTTGCAAAATTAAAACAGCTTATCGCTCAGTTAATTGAGGACGGTACATTTGGTTATGGTGTCGCGCAAAACCCGGATGGTAATGATGCGGCAATTCGTTTTCGTGAAGATTACAACAACCGCAAGCTTGATGTAGGTGTGCTGAATGATATCTTGATATATGGATATGTCGAAGCTGTCGCCGATGGTGAATTTTAGGATTATGGGAAATGTGTGAAACGCTCGACTGAATTTAGTGCTTTTGCATTTAATAGAAAGGAGGGATTCGTCATGAAAATCGAAAACAAAACCTTAATGGAAACATTGATAGATGCCGGCTATCCACGCGAGGAGATGTACCACCATTGCTCAGACTTGTATATTTTTTGGACGCCAAAAACAGCACGGATTGTCGACAGATGGTACAAGGAGCACGGCCTCAATAGAACATTACTTGTTAAACCATTCAAAGACCAGATTACGGGTCGGCTAATGTTGGATTGTGCTTTCCAGTACGATGTGTACTGGGATGAGGATGCCATATCAGAGAAAAACTCGTGACGTATGGAAGCTGATGGTAAATTATGGCTATGGACACGGCTGGGAACACGAACTGACAGAGTTCACCAGAGCTGAAGCGCAGCAACGGTTGAAGGAGTATAGAGAAAATTGCCCGCAGTACCCTGCCAGAATTGTTATGGCCAGAGAAAAAATTGAAAAGGATAAAAACTGATATCAGAACAAAAGAAAGGAGAAACCCATGAGTGCAAATGCTTGTTCTCCGAAAAAAGGGAAGGAGTATCAAAATGGGCTATATAAACGAAGATTTATATTCATGTGATAGTTGCGGTTTCGAGGAGGCGTGGGACGCTACTAATGACATACACGGAGATTTGTGGGAATGCGAGGTGTGCGGCTATACATACTGCTCGCTCTGCTTCTTTCGTGAATTAGGCGAGGCCACGTTTTATAAAATGTGTAGGGAAGAGGATTCTGTCCTGTGCCCCGCGTGTTATAAAAAAGAGCATCCTTGCCTGGACGCACAGCGCTCTCCTATCGCGCTGTTATTTAAGAAAAAATACCGCTGTCAAACAAAACAATAGAAAGGAGAAACTCATGAGAACAAAAACAAAAGATTTATACGACCAGTATGACGCAACCGAACTGCAGGAATGGAACCGCAAAGTGTACGGTGACGGGCTTAAAGGGCCCATCGACGACTACCTGACCGTTTATCGTGACTATATGCGCAACGACGGTGACTACACCAAGAGTAAGTCCACAAACCTCTATCGTCTGCACGGCGGAGAATACTGCTGCCTTCTTGAAGTGCTCAACGAACACTTCAAGAACAAGCGGCAGGCACAATATACCGCCCAGGAAGCGGAGGACGTGATAGACTTCAGTGGTTTCTTGCAACCGGAAGCACACTGTATTCAAGTGGGACGACGGGGCATAACCGGTTGGAAAATGCCCCTTGACAATGTACGGCAGCTACTTACTTCGGCATGGCTCATTGTGGAGACGAGCAATGAAGTTGCAGCGTCCCTGGGTCATCACATCACTGTTGTCGTTCAAGAAGCCACGGAAAAACGAGGATATTTTTACTTCAAAACAAAAGAGCATCAAATGCATGGAAAGGAGCCTTTATTTATATGATTAAGCACATTCAAGACGCGATAAGCTATGGCCTGTTTGAGGATTTCCGGGCAGAAGATAGTACACTTGTCGCTGGGTTCCACGAGTGTTTTGGCGAACAGTTGGACTGCGAGGAATTCTCGTCGTGGCCTGATGAGAACGAGGCGGCTCCCGCGTCTTCTGTATGGTCAACACGTCTGGGAGCGCGAGCATTGACATTGCCGATTACTCGCTTGGCGTGGCGCTGGGCTTCTGTATTTAATCTTTAATCGCTAATCCCCCGCCCCGCAAGGGGCAGGGGTAAATCAAATCGGCAAAGAAAGGAGAAAGCGGAATGCTGCGTGCAGTTCAAGACTTAACTCGCGACGAGTTAGATGAGCTTAAGCAAAACTATGTTTGTGAAGTCAACGAAGGCGCGGGAACCCTCACATATTGGAGTGATTCGGCAGAAGCGGCGGATACTATCCCGGATGAGGTGTTGTTTGAGTATTATGCTGGAACAAATTTTTCCGAAGATGACTTCTGGTGTAATATTAAAACCATCCAATCAAGGACGTAAAACATAGGGTATAAGAGCGCACTGATGGTGCGCTCTTTTTAGGTGGTAATAAGTTAAGAAAACAGTTGTCTTATGCGACTCGAATTCTTGTAATACAAAAATGTATGTGCTATCATATATTTGTAAGTGTTTTTGAAAAGCCTAAATCCCAGCAAGAGGGGAGTTATATATCCGTGAAAAAAACAATAAAATCAAAGCGCTACAACACGGCAACCGCTAAAACATTGTACCGCTGGACAAACGGAGCGAACCCGGATGAGCATTCGTATCGTGAAGAGTCTTTGTGCGTAGGAACGCGAAACAAAGTCATTTTTCTTTATACGAGTACGGGAGTAAAGGGACAGTCAGAAGAGCAACGCATTATACCGCTCACAAGAGAATCCGCCATCGAGTGGTTACGAATCCATGTTCCCTCTGCGGGTGTTATCCCCAACACGATAGATGAGGTTTTACTTGAATTGGATTCCTTTATATTGTCTATCGATAGCAGGAAAAGAACATTTTCTATCGCACCTGCCGCATGGGAACTGCTTGAAAAAGAGAGCGAGGCGGCGAACTGCTCTATGTCGTCGCTTGTCAATTTCGCCGTACTCAAGACATACGGAAAGGATGAATAGCTCATATGTTGCGAAAAAGCGTTACCACCCACATTATTATTGCACTCCTTCTTCTGGGGCTTGGCGCGACAGCGGTCGGCTGTAGAAAGAAGCCCGCTTCTGATTCCTCGTTAGGCTTTGTAACTCTGTCTACTCCTGCTCCGGCAGCAGAAGTCCTTCAGGATTCTGGAACAGGAGGGTTAGAGTCTCAGCCCGATATGCTGATTCCGGGCGGGGAAGCGGAGCTGCCTTCGACGCCCCTTTCATCCACTAACCCCGAGGAGGTTTCCTCTGTTGCAACGGAGCCGCCGAAAGACGGCAAACCCGAGGGAATCGACGAACGGACCGACAAACTGCACTTCGATATATTCAAGCTGTACGAGAAGGATGGGTACACATACATAAATGTTGGAATCCTCAATGAGTATTACGAGGCTACTGAGGCAATAAATGCTTTCGGGACTCCATACACTAAGTATGTGTTCAAAGTGGGGGAGGGATACAAAGAAAATCTAACCTTTGTGCTGGATAAAAACTGCCGCATGCCGTATTATGACCCCGATACACCCCAGCAGCTTTACAACCAGCCCAATATGACCATGGAAGAACTGATGGGATACATAGACAACACATACCAAAAAGACGGCCGCCCTTATTTCTTCGAGGGGCGCGTTTCCACTGGATATGTTCTGTCGCTCTCATTATGGGAAAGCTATTATGATATGTTGCGGTCTAACTATGCCGCTAATCTGTACGCACAGGATGCACCCACTTTGGTTGGCGACAACGGCTATCTGCAGCCCATACAGTCGGAGCCTCAATCGGAGGGAGACGCATCTTCAAACGGGGGAGTAACCTCGCTGTACGGGGATTGATGTAACCCCTCTTTTTGAAATCAGGCTGCCGCGCTCCCACCGTCTAAGGCCGATTGGATTGCGGCAGCCTGAAGCAGAAAATTGTTATATTCTTGTGGTGTGGGAATGTGGAAAAGCAAAAAACAGACATAAATATCCATGCGCGGCCGGAAGTTATTGCTCTGTCGACAAAAATGTGGTAATATATATGTGTTAAATATCATTTTTTCAGCCGCATCATCTACTTTTGTTCATCCCGTTATATAACGGGGACGAACCTTGCGCCTTTGAAACGACTATGAGGGCATAACCGAATATATAAAACAACGCAGGACACGGTCTTCGGACGGTGCCTTTTTTGCGTTCACATAGATAAATCACCAAAAACAAAAAAGAAAGGAAGAAAAAAACATGCCAAATTGGTGTATGAACAAACTGACAGTATCAGGACCTGCTCAAGAACTTAAGCGATTTGTAGAAGCCAGTATAGGATTTCCCGCGTGCTATCCGCCGCAGGAATGGGAAAAAAAGGCGGACCCAATTCCGGATACGCCGTATTTTTGCTTCAACGCGCTTATCCCGACCCCTCCAGAAGTTTTGGCAACAGGTTATTCTGCTCGACAAAATCAACCGGAGAATGCTTTTTTGCGCGCAATGGCCGGCGAAAGCGTACCTGGTATGGACGGATATCACTGGAATCTCGCCAACTGGGGGGTCAAATGGGACATTTATGTAGACAAAATCGACCGTGAAACGCTCGGCTGGACAGAAGGCTGTGACCGTATTGAAGTAGGTTTTGATACAGCGTGGTCGATGCCGGAGCGTTGGTTTGCAACGGCGTCAGAACTATTCCCGCAGCTTTCTTTTAAGCTTCATTTTGAGGAGCCTGGCTGCTATTTTGCCGGCGATATGCTCGGCGAAAATGGCGTTGTCAGTACCGAGTATTATAACGATGAAAAACTACGCGAAATATTTGCGTGGACAGAGGCGTAATTAAAAACAAGACAAATTTGAAAAGGAGGATTCAACGATGGGTTATCGTAGCGAAGTGGCTTTGACATTGAAAAAAGAAGACGGGCTGGAGCTTATAAGACAAGCAAAAGAAAACGAGCCGGTACGCAATTTGATGTCCTGCGCGAACATCATTGATCAGAATGAGTTTATCACGTTCCATTGGAAGTGGGTGAAGTGGTATGGCTCGTTTGAGGAAGTCCGGTTTATAACTTGTTTCTATCAGAATTTGGATAAATATAGCTTCAAGCGGATAGGCGAGGACTACAACGATATTGAAGAAGAGTGGAACGGCGATTACGATTCTATTAGTTCCAAAACTCAGATAGAGATAGAACCTTCCATAGACCCTCCTGGCGTGTTGTTAAGCACATCGGAGCTCTTGGGGAACTGATAAGGTCAAAAAAAGTGGTTAAGCGGCCGCCTCTCTTGCAGTCCTCAGAATCGCTGAGGCTGCCCCCAAATTACTTAATCGAAAGGAGGACGGCTGTTTTCGCCCGTGGCCAAGTACACGGGTATCAACAGCCATTTATTTCATGAAAAGTGACATTCGATATCCTTTTCCGAACGGTCGGGGGATAGAAAAATGGAGGGAAAGCAGGTATGCGCTGTTCAACTCCAAAATCAATTCTTTTAAGGAACACCCTAAGTACGGATGGCTCAGAAAATATGCGGATGATGCCATATACTACAACGAAGGTTCCGGCTACCTGATGATAAAAGCAGAAGACTTCATTAAGCGCATCGAGGAGATGCCACTCGACTATATCCGCGACTGGCTTGATGGAAAAAACCAATTAGAATGGGAGGGAGTTGCAAAAACCACATAATTTTACAAACAGAAAAACGCAAGCTACGGCATGCATACAAGAAAGATTCCCGCTGCTGTTACTTATCCGCCTCGTTGCGGGAGAGGAACGCATAACAGCGGGAATGTGTTTATCCAAAAAACGGAGAAAAAATGTCCAAATTTATTGTAATAGGAGAAAAGAATAATGGAGTACGACGTATGCGTAAGAGAAGTTAGCTACTACAACGTTTTTGTTGAGGCGAACAGCAAGAAAGAGGCCGCTGCGTTAGCAAAAGCAATGGTTGACCACAGGGAAGTCACAGCACCTTATAGCATCACAATCGAAGCAGAAGAAGGAGATGCAGAGAAGGTTTTTTCTCCCAAGACCACAGAAGCGGAAACCAAGACGGAAGCTGCTTCGTGTGAAGCGCAGGAGAGACTGATGGCGCAGGCCAAGGAACGAAGGCTTGAACCTAAGCCCTGCCGTACTTTCGGACCAATGGATGGATTGCGGACCGAGCTTTCCGGACAAGCCTCTGTCATTCCCACACTGGAAGAGCGGGATAAGGCTCTGGAGGTGCTGTGGGACGAATTCGGAGATATCCCTATGGACCCCGAGACGGAAGAAATGGAAGACATCTTTCTCTCTTTTCCTGCAGGAACGCCCAGAATGGATATTTGGCGGTGGTTCGATGAACGATACAGTAAGGGCGTGGGCGCACTCCTGTACGGCGATGGTACAGACCGAACGGCAGAACTGGCCGCTTTGGTATATCGTAAACAGCTCTGCACAGAATGCGATGCGGAATTTTGCGTGTTTAACCCCGAAGGCATTTGTATGTTGCCTTTCGTAACCGGAAAAGCTCCGAGACTGGGCGACGACGGCTGCGAGGACTACACCGCGCAGGAGGACGTCTGATATGCAGAAAAACTGTGCCAGTTGCGCTCATGTGGGCGTGTGCTCCAAGCGGATGCGGTTCATCGTGAACAACTATCTCGCGAATGGGCGCTACGAAGAAATTGAAAACGTCAGCAAAACACTCGATATTTCAGTGAACTGCAACGACTATAATGAAAAGGACTTATTCTCGTTCCTCTGTGAGCGGGTCCGCGACTATTCTGATGGCGAGGTCTGGAGCGACGGAGACCAGATTCTGTGCAAGACAGAATCGGCCGCAAACGCGCTGTGCGACCTCCTGTGGCAGCTTTACAACGCGCAGGGTGAGACTACCTTTGACCTACATACCGGATACTACGACCCCAAGGAGGACGAGAGAAACCACGAGGAGGACAGATACACCGGCTGGTGGTATGTGTCCACCGATTAGTGAGTTTCGCTATGAAAATCCACAATATTTATTGGGATACCGACGGCGACGGGGAGGCTCTTGCCTCCCTGCCGAAGGAGGTCGAACTGCCGAGCAGATTCGACCAACTCCGCTTCATAAAACCGACTTATAAAAAAGGAGACATAAAAATGGGAAAAGGCAATGTTTGTGTAAGCGGCCCGTATGAGGGCCTGTTCTATATCGACAATGACTATACCACCGTGCTTCGCCGCGAGGATGACTGTGAGGATACCATCCTCCAGAAAAACCTCAGCGCCAAAGAGGTGTCCAGCGGCGACTGGCTCTTCGATGACGAAGGCAGCTCGAACGAGACGGAGGATGTGCTGGAGTGCTTCATGGAGAACTTTACGCGCCGCTATCCGAGCTTTGAGCGTGTCGAGAAGGACAAATGGCTTGGCCGCAACATATGGGTCATTCTTGAAAGCAAGCTGTTCTACATCGGCGTCGAAGACAATGACTGGTCCATGGCCATAGAGCTGCTGCAGAAAGACGACTCCAATAAGGCGGGTCTTCAGAAGATGCACTACAGCGCGTACCTCGATGGCATGAAAGCGGCTCTGCTGGAGCGTCTGCCAAGCATCGGCACCTACGCGGGACCGTGGACGCATGGCACCATCCGAAGGGAGCCTATGAAGGATGACGACCTCCTCACCGAGGCCGGTGACCGCATCGATAACGCTGTATTCGACTTCATCTGTGCGGTTGTCACAGGTCACAGCATAAATGGGGAGGAGCCGAAAGAGGCTCTTCTCGCAGCTGTGAATGAACTTTCCGTGGAGCACATCAACGTGCTTCCGGCGGGCCTTCTGTCTGACGCCACGAAAGAAGCGAGGGAAGCCGTTGGCGAACACTCCTTACAGGAGGATGCCGACGATGGGCTTCCGCTTCGCTGGGATATGGCCGCCATCGGCGACATCAGCAGCTACCTGGAAGGCACAATGGCCTCACGATTCAACATCAACAGCTGCCACCCCTGGCAGGACGATACCGAGTGCATATGTTATGCGACGGACGAGCGTTGCCACTACTGCGGGCATACGGTGTAAACTGTGCGTTTGACAACTAAATCCGCCTAACCCACTCCGTAAGGGGTGGGTTAGGCGGGCTCTTCAATTTGAGGGTTGATAGTGTTTCATAAATATGATGTAATTGAAATATAAAAAATGCCATAGGCGGTTAACCTATGGCATATAAAAGAATATAAAGTTTTGATGTAGCATAAGTATAAAATAAAAATGCTGGAGGAAAATATGAATTCTTTTAAAACGCTCTGTCAATACGGATATTCATTATTAGGTGAAAAACCACCTCTAATAGATAATTCCATGGAATATGTTATTGTTGGAGAGTCAATATACTTTCCTCATTGTGTTATTATAAGCCCAAAAGATTCGTGCCTATCTAATGAAAAAAAACGATGGATAGTGCCGAAAAGTAGTTTATATTAGTTCATATCTAATTCGCTAATCAAATCGCTTAGAGTCGATAGACCTTTGTTTTGAAATATAAAAAACAAGTACAAACGTACCGGCACAACAGTTTCTATGCTGAACTATCACTTCGTATTTTGCCCGCGCTATCGACGGAAAATATTCCTCATCGATGGTCTGGGATACCGCTTCAAAGAAGCGGTATCCCAAATCTGCAGGCAAAATCAGATAGAGATTTTGACGCTGGAATGCCATATAGACCATGTGCATCTGTTTTTGAGTGCCATGCCAGAGTATTGTACTCTATCGTCTATACAAAAAAGGCGACCGAGGACGTTCCACGATTAAAGTCAGCGAATTTGCATGAAAGGTGAAGTCTCTAATTGAAATTATAAAAACCAATCCGTGCCAAAACCCTCCTCCGTATGAGAAGCTGGTTGGAAATCTTAAAGGTGCTTATTCCCGGCGAATAAACATCAAGCACCGCGTGGTGTACGAAGTTTGCGAAGCCGAAAAGGTCGTCAAAATTATCAGTTTGTGGAATCACAATTAGCAATCGTTAAAGAAACTCCCTCAGGAGTTTCTTTTTTTTGATGTTTGCGCGAGAACAATTCGTGTTATGCGCTGTGTTGAATGCCCATGCTGTTATGCGTAAGTAAGTATGTGGAATTATGTTGATAAAACGCACAAGATGCGTTATAATAAAAAATATAGAGGGCCACATAAAGAGGGAGGGCACTCATCGCTCGAAAGGAGCACCAGCTATCTGATTGCATAGACAAATCAACAAAGAAAGGCGGATGGGCAACTCCTCACCCACCTATAGAGGCTGGGTGTATCCTTGCCTAACTTTAGATGAAAAAAGACAAGTGTGAAATAAGCATCGTCCGTTCCTCCGCTGCGGAATACCTTACCTTTGCTGCCTCAACGGGAGACGATAAGGACAGCATTGAAATGCGTTACGAGGACGAGAATATCTGGCTGACGCAAAAAATGATGGCCGCCTTGTATGACGTAGATGTACGAACCATCAATGACCATATCAAAAAAATATATTCTGATTCTGAATTGGAACAATCGGCAACTATCCGAAAATATCGGATAGTTCAGCCGGAAGGCTCCCGTCAGGTTGCCCGTGAAGTAAACCATTATAATCTGCAAATGATTATCTCAGTTGGCTTCAAGGTGAATAACGAGCGAGCTGTGCAGTTTAGAAAATGGGCCAATCATATTGTAAAAGATTACACCATTCAGGGCTGGGTCATGGATGACGAGCGGCTGAAGAATGACGGCTCCGTACTGACAAAGGAGTATTTTGAAAAGCAACTCGAAAAGATTCGAGAAATACGCCTGTCGGAAAGGAAATTCTACCAGAAAATCACGGATATCTATGCAACCGCATTGGACTACGATTCCTCTGCAAAGGCAACGCAGCGTTTCTTTGCAGCAGTGCAGAACAAGCTTCACTACAGCGTTCACGGGCAAACGGCTGCGGAGGTCATATACAGCCGTGCGAACGCAGAGAGAGAGGCCATGGGGCTGACAAGCTGGGACGGCTCTCCCAAGAGCAAAATTCACCGCTACGATGTTACTGTTGCGAAAAATTATCTGACGGACAACGAATTACTCCAGCTTGAGCGAATCGTTTCCGCCTATCTCGATATGGCTGAGATGCAGGCGGAGCGCCACATCCCCATGACGATGGCGGATTGGGAGAAGCGGCTCAACGGCTTTCTCGCCGCGTGGGACAGAGAGGTTTTGCAGGATGCCGGAAAGGTATCCGCAGAGCTTGCCAAAGCTCACGCTTTGAGCGAGTTCGAGAAATACCGCATTGTGCAGGACAGGCTGTACCAAAGCGACTTTGACCGGATACTGCTTGAGGAAGCAGCGCCGAGTTTGCCGGAAGCTATCGAAACGGAAAAGGAGAAGAAAGGCGAGGGTAATTAGCGAGGGCAGAGTCTTCTTGCTGCAAGAGGATAAAAAACTTTGCGCGAATCTGCCTGACGACAGGCAGGAGGCGGCTACGTCAAGAACAATTTTGAAGTCGATATCAAAGTAAAGTGCATCGAAGCTGATATGACACAGGCGAAAATCGGAGAAGAAGTCGGCACAACGGGTCAGCATGTGAATCGGCTCATCAAGAAAGGCGATTCCATCGTGAATAAGACCTTTGTGCAGATGCTCGAAGTTCACGGCTACGATATTCAGCTTACCTATGTAAAACGCGAGGAGGAATGACGCAATGGTGAATTTGAGCAGACTTGAAGAAATAAAAGACTTGCGGACGGTGTGGCCGCATGAAGCCCTGGACTTTACCCCGTGGCTCTCGCAGGACGATAACATCTCCCTCCTTGCTGATGCGATAGGTCTTGATATTGCCGTGGATGAAACAGAATCATCCGTGGGCGATTTCAATGTCGATATCTTTGCGTCCGAGACGGGTACGGACAGAAAAATCATCATCGAGAATCAGCTGGAGGATACCAACCATGACCACCTCGGCAAGCTGATAACTTATGCGTCCGGCAAGTCGGCGGATGTTATCGTTTGGGTAGTGAAACACGCTCGTGAGGAACACAAGGCCGCTATCGAATGGCTGAACAACCATACCGATGAGAAAATCGGATTCTTCCTCTGCGAGATAAAACTATACCGCATCGGCACTTCTGAGCCTGCTGTAAAGTTCGAGGTCATCGAAAAGCCGAACGATTGGACCAAAGAAGTAAAAAAGAGTGAGTCCGCAAACGAAACTCAGCAGCGGAAATATGACTATTGGGTGGCGTTTCAGGATTATGCTTTCCAGAATGCACAGTTTGCAAAGAACTTCAATCGCCGAAAGCCGTCTATGGCTCATTGGATGAACTTCAGCGTGGGTTCTTCTGCCTGCCACATCGTCGTATCTCAAATTCAAAAACGGAACGAACTGGATGTGGAACTGTATATCAGCGAGGATAAAGACCTGTTCCACTCCCTCTTTGATAATAAGGATGTCATCGAATCCGATGCCGGTTTGTCCTTTGACTGGCGAGAAATGCCGGAGCGCAAGGCAAGTCGCATTGTTATCGAAAAGAACGTACCCCTCAGAAACAAGAGCGAATGGAATGTACAGTTTGACTGGATAATCGAAGTCATGCTCAAAATGAATAAGGCTTTCAAGAAATACATATAGCGACAGGGGCAATCTTATGCAGCACGGACAGATTTGAGTAGCTCCAGATTTTTATCAATGCTTTCCGGATATTGAGATTGTGAACTCATGCGTTCACAATCTGACCTGGACACATTAGACTGTGCCGAGGATACCAAATACCCAAGCGGATAAGCTGAGGGTCAAGGCAAAAACCCAAATTATAATGGCGAGGGTTACAATACGACCTTCATCGAAAGTTCCTCCTTTCATCTGGCTATATTCTACAGTAAAACGGGACAAACGGCAAGGATGCCGAAGTCAGTCGATGGCGGCGAGCTTTTCGAGGACTTTGTTGGTCACTTCCCAAGTCTTATCAATCATCAATTTCATTTTATCTTCCAGGAATAAGGAGGCTACCATGCCAAGGCAAAAGAAAGATGGCCGCCATATCAATTACTATATTGACCGTCAGGTCTTTGCGGAGCTGGAAGCGTACGCCCAAGAAAAGGGGCAGACCATAACGATGGCACTGGAACGCATCCTGTCTCAATTTTTTGAGCAGAGTAGGAAAGAAAAGGATACAGAAGAAGAGTGATTGAAGTCGATACTGGAACGAAGCAGGTCATCGTATGGAACATTGCCATGCGATGGCCTGCTTCGTTGTTTGCTAACGAATAGGAATGCACCAGGCAGCACCCATTGACAACCCTATTTATGCGGTTTATAATAAATGTATATTATTTATCCCTTTTCAGCCGTATGGCCGCACGGTCATTTCTCCATCCATTGTTCTTTTTGTTGTGCAAACAAAAAGAATACCTCAACACCGTTTAGGGTGCTTATATAGATTTCAGAAACATAAATCATGACGGAGCAGCAATGCTCGGCCATTTTTTTGTGTTTCCAAACCCTGCAACGACCGTATAGGTCGATGACATAAAAAAAGAAACTACAGAAGCAATTCACCCATTAAAAGGAGGACAAAATGAAAAGCGAAATCACAAGCGGTTTGGCATGCCACCTCATCTCAATGGCCGTTGGCAGTTCACTCACTGCAGGTTCCTTTATACTTGCCTTTAGCGTAATGTCAAAAGGGCCCATAACAGCGGAAGCGAGCTATGAGCCCGAGGCCAACACAAAAAAACAGGGCATTATTGCTGAGGATGAAGAGTCTTCTTTATCGGGAGACGAAATCGCACCGAATTTCTCTATTGCTTCCGACACGGCTTCTACCGCTGATGCTGCAGCTTCTGAAAGCGTTTCTATCGCTGAAGAAAGCGACAAGGGCACAAAGAAGTCAGGCGAAGCAAAGAACCCGGTCAAAAAGCAACAAAAAGTCGACGACTGCCCCGATGGGTCTTGCGCTGTACAAGCACCAGTATCCAGCGGCGGTTGGCGTCTTCAGGTGCAGGAGTCGCCCGATAATTGGGTCACTCAAGCCTCAAGCACTCCTGTGGAGATAGAGCCGATGACTGTGATTGCCGTCGCAGAAACTCCCGCCCCCGAAGGGGCTGTCGTGGTAGTTAACGACGGTTCTGCAAATACTCGGCCCGAACCCACCCCTACACCGGTTGCAGAAACCAATGAAAACGGCTATGTGCTGTTATCAGAGGAGGAAATGAACGACATACTCAATAGCTTGGGATGGTAGCAACGTGCGACTTGTTCCGCTGCAAATCTGAAAAGATAGAAAGCGGCACTTTGAGCACGCATAATTCAAAAAAATGGAAGGAGATGTGTTTTGATGATAACAGACGCCGATAGAAGCTGCGGGCGCTCAATTTGAAGCATTCCCAAAGGCTGCTGCCGGTTTGTCTTATATCTGCATAGCGCAGATTCACGAAACAAAAAACGGAGAAATAGAAGGAGCTGCGTTGCAAAACTCAGCTCTTTCCCGTGTTCATTAGAAAAAACAAAGTCGATTAAGGGAGAAAAAATCATGAATACCTGCAAAACTTTCCGTATAAAAAACAGGCGGCGCTTTTCCGCGTTCGTAACCATAGTCAGTAGCATCTTTACAGTATTTGGCATATGCCTTATTCTACTGTTCTTTGGCTGGTATCAGCGGCTGTCAGCAGAAGCGGTCTGCGCCATTTTTTCAGGGCTGCTTGTATGCCTGTGCATAGCTCTCTATGCCGTCAGAGGCATCGCGGTGGCCTTAACAAAGAATAGGCGGCGTCCCGCAATAATCCTGGAATACGACAAGCAGGACGACGAGTGACGTTAGAGTCCGCAATGCTCGAAGGCTCTCCCGACAAGAGGAGAGCCTTTTTGTTGTTTTTGGAGAGAATGGAAATATTCAAAGACGGGAAAATGAGGACTTCACATGCAAATGCGCAAATGGTATAATCTTTGTAAAACATCAACGTCTTTTACGCTAAAGACGATGATGCCGCAAGGGGAAGAAAGAATCAATATGATAAAGAAAGCTACAGCATGGACTTTGCTCATATCCATATGCGCCATCATTCTTGTGGGGTGCCAGCCTGCTGTTCCGGACGAGATAGTACAGATTGAACTGCCTGGGGCGGGAGAAGCGCCGGCGGAAAGCGAGAGCGGGTTGATTGATGAGAATAACGATTCCTATCTGACGGTGATTGGATTTTCTGAGCCGGTTCCCGTAATAACCCCCGAACCACAGATATCCACAGAGCCTATTGTTGCGTCTATCTCTGATGGCAGCGGGGAAGCCACGGAACCCGTTCCGACCTCTACGCCAAAACCAACTAAAAAGCCCGCCGCAACGGAATCACCGACCCCGGTGCAGGCAGCCTCACCGTCACCCACGCCATCGCCCACACCGCTTCCGTCGAATTCCCAGGCGGCGAATACCCCCGTTCCCACCGCAGCTCCAACTGTTGAACCCACCATAGAACCAACGACCGCTCCACAGTACAGAAAAACAATAAAGGGCGCCGGCAATCAGCACAGTTTCACTGCACAAACTTTAAGCGGCGCGACGATAAACAGCAGCAGCCTGTTTGCAAGTGCTGATATAACCATGATAAATGTCTGGACGACCTACTGTAATCCCTGCATACGGGAAATGCCGGAGCTGGGCGCGCTGGCGAGTAAATATTCTGACAATGGAGTGCAAATTCTGGGTATAGTCTGCGACGTCAATGACGCAAACGACGCACTGGGTGAAACGGCACGCGCCATAGTAAGCCAGTGTAACGCCAATTATCCGCACATGATTTTGTCAGAAAGCCTGAAGGGAGATATCCTTAGGGGCATATCCTCCGTTCCTACCACCATGTTCTTTGACAATGAGGGCCGCTACCTCTGCTCAAACATCGTCGGAGCAAAGAGCTATGACGGATGGGCAAAAGTATTGGACGATTTGCTGGGAAAGGCCGAGGCATACGCCGAGTTGCCGACGCCAACTCCTACGCCGTGCTTCGGACCTGTCTGATAGCTGTTATTGTGCGGCAGGCATTGCTGCAGGGCGTATAAATGTGTAAACATAAACATTACTAAAAAGAGAGAGGCGTAATCTGCACCGGCAGAGGTACGAGGGTTTGAATATGCTGGACGATAATACTGTCGCTACGTAATGGACGCAGCGACAGTCGTTATTGTCAAATACAAAATCATCGTTGCTACTGGTTGTCCGTATGCGGCCTCGATGGTATAATATTCCTATTAACGAAAGAGTGGGAGGAGGGCCGTGTGGAGAGACTCTATACCGCCAAGTACTGCGTATCCAGGGCAGTTAGGAAGTACGGCGTTCGCCCCGAATGGGTTTGGGAAGCGATGGACCGATGTTTTGGCGTGGCCAAAGGGGATGGGGGAAAGCTATGGAAGAGCGAGAGGGATTCGCTTGACAGGTATATAGAGATGTGTCTGCAGGACAAAGGCGCGAGCCTGCCGCCGCGATAGTCTGCTCTTTTCCCGGTTCGGCGTCTTTACACGTCACGCTTTTTGTTATATAATCATTGCATAATAATCGATTCAGCCATCTATCGTGATTTAAAAACGCCCTTTATTTGAGGGTCTATCTGCAGAGTCGCAGAGAAAAAATAACACAGAAACAAAGACAGAGAACAGCTTATTCTCATGTCTTTTTTTGTGCTTGAAAAAGAAAGGGGGGTATCTATTTATCTTTCACGACGGCTGGAGGATAAACGCTCAAAAAACAAAAAGGAGGATTATACCCATTGACAAATGCAAGAAAGAACGACCCCAAAATGCTAAGTACCAATTATTTTTGGGAGCTTTACCAAAAGTGGGATGACGCCGGGAAAAACACGATATGGGGAGTCGCCCAATCAAATTATGTCATGCCGGAAAGAGGAGTTATCGCCGTATCGACAGCATCGCACGGCGGGATAATGATGGAACAAGCATATGCGAGGCGCCTGCTGTCGCCTCGCGGATACGCTCTTGGCGCACAATCCTGCGAAATGGGCTGCAAAGGCTGGCTTTTTTATGAGGAAGATATCGACGAGTGCATCGTCCTGTACGAACTGCTGGAGCGTGGAGAACCCGAGTTTTCTATCTGCGCTGCTCTTCGATACGATTATCACGGCGCAGGAGAACTAAGACGCTCACTGGAAACATCCCTGGCACGCCACTATGAACCTTATATAAAGTACATGGAAGCCCGGCGAAAGAGGCTTCAGAACAATCGAAGAAAGGCTCTGGAAAAAGATGTATATTGTGCGTTTTCCGAGAACAAATGCATTACTACCGGCGAAACAGAGGAGAGGCTCATACTCGGGGTGTACGAGACCGCAGACCAGGTAATAGCCGCCATCGAATACGAAGCCGCTTTGCAAAAAAAAGAGATGGGATATAGCGTAAAGCTGGACATATCCAGCTCCCGAGATATCGATTATCGAGTTATCGTCTCTCACACCAATTCCATCAGCGGGCTGTGTTATGAGGACACGCTCTGGTACGAGCAGACAACGTATTTTTCGGCCGAAGCACCACTGGGAAAATACTTCTAAAGCAAAAAAATGCGATTTGTTCCGCGTAGAGAAAGGAGATTTTATTATAATGGATTGCAGAAGAGTATTATACTTTATAAAACTACCACAGTACACCGAAGGTAAAGGCTGGACTACTGAGGCCGCAAAGGAAGCCTTTGAGAAGGATATCTGTTCACTGTTTGCTAAGGATGGCTGGACGATTGCCGCTCCCGGCAGCAGCGGCGCCTGCTACACAGCAACGACCAGCGATGGGGACGGCGAGCTTTACCTGCATCCCATAATGATAGCCGGATATGTCAAAAAGGGTTCGATTCTTCACATAGAAGAGGTACTCCGCAACGGCGCTACCTTCAGGTATGAAGGGAAGCGCGTCACCGGCATAGTGTACGACAAGAACGACGAGGAGTACCGGGCATACCTGGATTCCAAGAGGGAGGAGATAAGGCAATTCCTCGTCGAGAAGCTGTTCCCGGGCGCAAGAAAACGAAAAGGCGCCACCGCAGATATGCTGGAGGGCAAGCTGATAGTAACCGTCAGGAAATTCCGGCTGGTGCGCAAGTGCAGCTATGGCGGCGTGATTTCTTCTTCTGATATGGATTGGGTTTACATAGAGGGAATACTGCATCAGATGGTAAGCGACGGTGAAATAGTAAAACGAAACGACAAATACTATCTTGCTGCAAAGAAGCGCCGCACCGCCCCACAGAAACCGGCTCGCAGCGATGCCCGAGACGTTGAGGAAGCGGAAAAGCCCAAGGATGAGGAACGCAAGTCGAAGTTCAACATAGTGACCAAGGCCGGCGTATTCGACGTCAGAGAAGCGGAGAGCGCGGAGGATGCGCTGTGCGACTTTGCGGCGACGATGGATTTGGACATGCACCAATATTTCGAGGCGATGCCCGTGACCGAAGAAAGCACCGGCGAGGAGAGAGCGGCATCCAAGGATGCGGACGCCGACCGGCATGGCGCCGAAACCGGGCAAGAAACAGAATAAAGGGGAAAGGAGACGATTATATGGGACATACCATTATCGACTGCCGCACGTTTATAAAGACTACTCGCGGCATCATTCCCCTCGTTCTGGGAGGTAGCAACAACTGCTACGACATTGTGCGCGGAAAAGATTTCAAGCTGCGGGAATTACGCGAACGCTATTGGTCCGTGCTGCTGGACTTGGTGGAGCTGCCGGAAGAGGAAATTTTGGAGAAATTCGAAAACCTCATTCCCGACAACAGCATCGAGTGCTGGGTATATAACGGCAAGTGGCTCAACGGCGCCCAGGCGCAGAAGTGGTTTGCACGCGGCGTAAAGGACGCTGCCCCGCTGGAGGACATTCTTTCCAGCAACCCCGGCGTCGGCCATCTCTTGCTTGCTCTCATGTCATATGCGTCCAGCGAGCGGCTGCTGGAGCGGCGCGTGAAGACCACGGACGAGCTGGAAGGCTGGCTGGATGAAGCCCGTGAAACGGTAAAGGAGCACGAGGGCTATCATATCTTCATGTCCTTCAGCGACCTGCGGCGCGGAGAGCGCCTTCGTCCTGTCAGAAAGACAGAGGTGAGGGGACCGCTGGTGGTGCAAAAGCGCGGCTATGGCTACGTTGCGGTTTTCAATAAAACGGATGGACACATGACCGTTCAGTATGTCAAGGACGCCAGAGCAGCCATAATATATCCCTCCACAGAGGCAGCCGCCGAAGCGATGGGCGACCTTATAGGCCGGTTTGGGCTTGAGTTAAAGAGCGTAACTCACAAAATGATGGCTCCGCGCCCTTATGCCGTTCAATGTACGAGCGGCGCATATGCGGGCAAGTACCTGCAAAAAACCGTACGAAACGGCCTGATGTATACGTCTTTCGCGAATCAGGCTCAAAAGTTCGTCAGCGAAAAGGACGCCGCAGTAAAGATTGCCGCCTTGCAGGGAAGATTCGGCAGCGCACAGTATCTCGCGCCGATTTATATTGAAGGATAATTCTATAAACAGCTCGCGGTTCAGGGGCAATAAATAGTAATAGCTGAACCAGCGCCGGCATCGCCCATAAACCAGGGTCTGCCGGCTTTTTCATGCAAAAACACGGCTGAAAAGACCGCGCCAGACCTCCTGAGCGCCCGCAGGAGAGGATTGCCGGCGCACAGCAGTGGGGAAGTGGGGCAAAGACAAAAAGAACGGACAGCAGGCGTCTGGCGGCAAATACGCCCATTGCGAGCTGGGCAAGGAAACGCCCGCAGGCAAATTGAAAGGCAGTGCCGCCTTCAAGGAAAGGCACCTCCCGCTCATATCCGAAGCACAGGAGGCAGCAGGGAGCCTCATTATTTCTTCCGAAAATCAACATTTAACGAAGTTATTCCCGCCTCCCGCCATCCACTGCTAATGCTTCGCTTGCTCACGCTGCGCTCGCATACGGCCGCTTCCCAGCTTCTTTGTCAGCACCATCCGACTTCCGTTCCTTACGCCTGACGCATTTCCATCCTCGCAGCTCCTAAATCCACTGTATCCATTGTCCTTTTTGTCCAGGCAAACCACCCCATATATAAATCAATCGCCCGCCGCGCCATATAAAACCCAGAAAAATAAAAAGAAAAAGGAAAAGAAAAAAGAAAAGTGAAAGGGGAGGAGAAGCCGCGATGTAAATAATAAAACATAATTATAATATACAGATAAAAATAAAAGAAAAGATAAGAGAAAAAAAGGAGCTGCCGTCGAGGGACACAGCGGTAAAACCAGGGGCAGACGGAAAAAAAACGACTGCAGGACCACAGAATTACCGCCCGGAAACGAGCTATGGAGCGCATAAACATATTAAACCGCAGCAAAAATCACCGATAGCAATAATCCAGCCGGTCGAACAGCGGACGCACCAGCCGGGGAAGACCCCCGCAGGGGGTCGAGCCGGCGTTATTGATGGGAAATTTAGGGGCGGGAATAACTTCGTTAAATGCAGGTTTAGCGAAATTATATGTGGGTTTCGAGGTTGATATGTCTCTGCTGGACCGCTTCGCCGTTCTTTAAGCTCGCTTCGCGGCCCCCTGCGTTTTTTGACGCCATACTCCGCTCCTGTGCCTCAACTTTTTTGCTGTAGAATGTGCTCTTTCGGCAAGCCCGAAGACACGCGCAACAAAAGTCGGGAAGGCCGTCGCATCATCGCGGCATGCGTTCTTCTACTTCACTGCGAAGAAACAACCGGTTCTTGGCCGACTGTTTTATCGGATGCAGCTTTTCCCTCCGTACAAGGTCATCTATGTTCTGCCTGGTACAGTTGAGCATATTCATCACCTCGGCAGTGTTTATCACCCTATGCTCCACGAAACTTATAAAGTCATCCGCGCTCAGAGGGACCGTCTCTCCTTTTGCGTACAGTGTTTCATATGGTATGTTGAGCGATTCACCCCAACACGCACCGTGTCCCCCCGGCTGCAGCCTGACCCTGTTGAAATGGTCGTCGCTGTTGAGTATGGGCGCAAAGGTCCTATCCTCTCCGAGCATTTCGTACAAAGAACATTTTTTCACGCTGCCATCCCTGAAAAAAACCAGAAGGTTCTTCCCTGCCAACGGTATGACGTCCTCTACCTTCCTGCCGAACCGCATTACAAACTCTGCCGGCAGCTCCGCCTCCGATACCGGAGCTATGTAGCAGTTATCCTGTGGGCACCGCCCCTCTGACAGCTCCAGCAGCCTGCATTCATCGTATTCCTTCAGCCCGTTATCCCTCAGTATCTGGCCGATATTCTGTCTATCAGCCGGTACTATCCGCTGCTGCACCCATACACGGCTCCAATAGGAGTTGACGGTCCTCTCCCCCCTCTTCAGGAACGACGACAGTATCAGCGGGGTCTCCCATGGGTCAGCGTCCGCCGGCAGTTCAATATAGAAGCTGCCCCCTTTTTCATAATAAAAAAGATAAGCTATGTCTCTGTTGTCCTTATCCCCCGCGTCTCGTATTGCGAAAATCTTCATATACCTTCCACCGCCTCCATATCATGTCCCATATTTTGTCCAGCCACAATCTGGGCATAACCCCATTCAGGTCCTCTAAGAGTATTTCCCTATGTTCCTCGGTAAGCCGGTTGAACGCAGGGAACGCGTCCGCCGGTATGAGTTCGAGGTTCCTTCTGGTTGACCTTGAACCTACAAAGCACTGCACCGGCTTATCCTCCATCGGGTCAAATTTTTGCACCTGCTCCTCTGTGTGGCAGTTGAACAGCAGCGATAGTCCGTTGTCGAATATGGGCGCCAGCCTTACCGTCTTTTCCTTGCTGTTACGAAGAACCTCCATATTAGCCCCGTGCCGGTCCCTGTTGAGAATCAGAAAATCCACTGCGAGGAACTGGTATACATACTCTCCCCACCCGTTTCTCAAACAAAAGTCCATCGGCGTCTCGTCAGGCTGCTTTTCAACGCCATAGTACACATCCAGCGCGACTTTTGTTTCGCCCCGCTTTTTGAAATCCTCTGATGCGCACAGGTAGGTTTCGACCTTCCTGCCTTCTACTATGATATCCGCATGTATAAGGCTGTAATTCAGATGCTCCACACCCAGTATGCTCAGCAGCCTGTCTGCAATTATCTCATTGACGCATTCGTGTCCCGTTACGCCTCTCTGGTTATCGTAATTAGAAAGCTTATAATACACCTTAGGCTCTCTCAGGTCATCGGTCGCTTTCAAAAAAGAGCCCGCCGTTCCAGAAGAAGAACGGATGTGCGTCCATGACAAATGGGTCATGTCCTGCTTATCTTTTATTACCTGTGCCATCTTACCATCTCCTTTTAAGATTATTGTAATTAACTACTTGGTATATGTCAAGTAGTTGTCATTATAATAATTTGTATAATATCACAGAATAATTATAGAATGTAAATCATTTTTGTTGACACGCTTTTTCAGACATGTTATTATAAGCATGAGGTATAATATGCCCTCCTGCAAGGGCCTCTCGAATTCTTATAAGGAGGAATCACTCGTGCCTAAGAGGTTTTTCGCTGCCACGGACATAAGCCCTTGCCTTCTTTGCGTCGGGGTTGCTCATCCTTGCTGCACTACGTATTCCCGTACTGCAGCAGGTCTTTATGCCAACGGGCGAAAATGATTGATATATCCGATTCCTCCTCCGTATCGAGCTGGCCTGCAGAGCTGCGCGACATCGTAAAGCTCTTTGCGGCCGATGCGGGATATGGCAGCAGGCCGCAGGCGAGCATATTGGGCGGGCGTCTTACTATATCCAGCCCGCAGAATGAAGTCGTCATTTTGCTTACGGAACCCGACAGATACCTGACGGTACTCAGAGCCAGGTTCGCCCACCATGAGCAGCGCCTTATATCCCAATTTGAGTCATTGCTGTTAGCGGTGGTCAGGGCCTACTCCTACCGTGGGTACGAAATATCCGCGCTTATAACGCCGGATATGCAGACCTACAAAAGCCGTGTAGTGGAAGTCTTTCCCCCGCTCGTGGAGCCGGGCGAAGCCTCAAAAGCCATGACGCCGCTCCCCTACCCTTCCCCTGCGGCTTTGGGACCCGCGTCGCTTCCCTCGGCTCCGATTTCCTTCATCGATGGGGACAGTGCTGATTTCCCATTTTCAAAGACGCTCATATTGCTGCAGGATATAGACTGCTTGATTCCCGCTTATGAGGTCTTTACTCAGGCGGGAGCCGGCTCCGGGAAAAGCCGCATGATTGGCTGGAAGAAAAACGCCCGTTACTATCGCTGCGTTTCCAGGTCTGGCGGCAAATACGAGGATAAGGCGTGCAGGGTCCCTCCGTCGTGGCTGGAACGGCCGGTCGTGGAAATAGTTGCCGGCGACAGGCAGCCCGTGCGCATAGTGGTTGGGAATATCGGCAGAAAGGCGAAGGCGTTATTGGATGTGTGATTGTATTCACCCCATATTGGGTTTACAATTACAGGTAAATAACCGAAAGGAAGGAGACTTAAATAGTCAAGAACCCGCCACTTAAACTCCGAAGAGTTTTGAAGTGGGGGCTTGTGGAAAACAACAAACCTGCTTGACTGCCCTAAGTGCTTCGGGCACTGCGTTACCCGGGAATAGATAGGCGCCGGCGGACGCGCATCCGAATCTGCCGCTCTGCGGTGTGTGGTTAAACGACTCTGAGGGTAAGGAGCGGTGCCGCGCATACAAAACCCTGGGATAACATTGGGGGCGGATACCTGACAGCCGAAAGGCTGTGCGGCTTATCATTAGCCGCACAAAAAATCAAAAGGACCTGACAAACAAATCAAAAAAGAAAGGAGGACGGGCAGTTCCACACCCACCTACAGAAGTTGAGTGTACACTTGCCTAACTTTAGATGAAAATGAACGATGAAAAAGGATGCAGAGAGGCAAAGGCGCTTTCCCAGCGGCTGGCCGAGCTCAACAATGCGGCCTTGGAAAACGACTGTAATCCCGAATGGCTCATTCGCGCCATGTATGAGATGCAGTCTTATCTGGAATCCTGCGAAAAAGACGCCCTCACGCCTTCCTTCGAAAGCTATATAAGCATTCTGGAAGATGTATACAGGGCTGTAGGAAGCGACGACTATCAGGACGGCTGCGAAGCCTATTCTCGATTCCTAAAGGAAATATCCGCCTTTTCCTCCCAGAACAACAGCTTCGTCCGCTCGGCTGACAACGAAACGCCGCGTGTAGAGGCTATCCTGTTCCATAACAGGGAGTCTATAGTCTCTGTTATCCAAACCATAGGCGAATATTTCAATGAATGCCGCGCAGCAGGTACTGCTCCCGCTTATACGGACATGCTGGAATATCTTGAAGACAGAGCGGCGGAAGACCTCGAAAATAAAGCGATTGACGACTTTTACAAAAAAGACTGAAGGCATTTCGTTATGCTTGGCAGAAAAGGAGGTGAACGGCCATGCCGGATTCATACGATAACCAGCAATACCGATATTATACGGTCCTGCTTCGCGATATCATCAAGGAGCTCCCCCCTTATGCAGGCGAGTTCTTCCAGGGCGCGGAAATCACCACATTGGTGCGTACCCGCTACGCCTATGCAATTGACATCCGGACATTTCTCAGGTATCTGGTCAAGGAGACGCCCCTTGGCGAGCAGGTGAGCGATATACGGGAAATCTCTCTTGCACAGTTGGATTCTCTTTCCACTACCGATATAGAGGCTTACGCGTCTTACCTCTCCTCATATGTGGACGAGGACGGCGCCGCTGTTACCAACAAGGCGTCCGCAAAGGGGCGCAAGCTGGCGTCCATTCGCGCCTTTTATCGGTACTTTGCCAAGCGCGGCAGCATAATCAACAACGCCCCCTCCCTTATAGATATGCCAAAGCTGCGGGACAGGGCGATAATAAGGTTGGAGCCCAATGAGATAGCGCTGCTGCTCGACGTGGTACAGTCCGGAGAGGGCCTGTCTGACCGGCAGAAGCAGTTTCATAAGATGACGGAAAAGCGCGACTTGGCCATATTGACTCTTTTTCTCGGTACAGGTATCCGCATTTCGGAACTCGTCGGTATAGACATAGACGACGTGAATTTCATATCCGATGAATTCACCGTCATGCGCAAAGGCGGGAAGCAGGATATACTCTCCTTCGGGACCGAAGTCCGCAAGGCACTCCTGGACTATATGCTCGACCGCGAGAAGATGACCGCTATACCCCGCGACATCAATGCCCTTTTCCTCTCCCTTCATCACAAGCGTATTACCACCAGGTCCGTCGAGAATCTGGTTCGCAAATATGCCGCCATCGCTGCGCCCAACAAACGCATATCACCTCATAAGCTCCGCAGCACATATGGCACCCAACTGTATAATGAGACCGGCGACATCTACCTCGTTGCAGACGTTCTGGGACACAAGGACGTAAACACAACCAAGAAGCACTATGCTGCCATCTCTCAGGACCGCCGCAGGCTCGCCGCCCGCATAGTAAAACTCAGAGACGACGAACCCGAAGACGGCAAAATAAACGACGTTTTCGGCGATGTCTCAAACAACCATACCGCAGGATAACGCCTCCCGTTGCTATCCTATACGAAAGCGCCTTCTCTCAATGCCGGGAGAGGCGTTTTCCTTTCAGAGAGCAGCCATTCCCCGATGGTTTTGCGTTCTTTTTTATGATTTTTTTGTGTGCCATAAAACCATTGTGTCATGTGGCATTTTCTTATTTATGTGCCACAAAACATTTTCACACCATGTTCTAATAACCATAAAACAAAGCCTTAAATTTTTTTGAATTTAACTTAAAAAACCCTTGTATCTGCGATTTTTATTGTGATACCATGAGGGTAACAACAACGTCTTTATCGTTGATTACGTTTTGTATTTTTCGAAGAAGGGAGATGCACCGGAAGGTCAAGAACCCGCCACTTTAACTCCGAAGAATTTTGAAGCGGGGGCTTGTGGAAAACAACAAACCTGCTTGACTGCCCTAAGTGCTTCGGGCACTGCGTTACCCAGGAATAGATGGGCGCCGGCGGACGTGCATCCGAATCTGCCGCTCTGCAGTGTGTTGTTAAACAGCTCTGAGGGTAAGGGGCTGTGCCGCGCATATAAAACCCCGGGATAACATTGGAGAAGGATACCTGACAGCCGAACGGCTGGGCGGCTTATCATTAGCCGCACAAAAAATCAAAAGAACCTGACAAACAAATCAAAAAAGAAAGGAGGATGGGCGGTTCCACACCCACCTACAGAAGTTGAGTGTACACTTGCCTAACTTTAGATGAGACTGCAAAGAATCCAGGCCGGTTTTTTCACAACGATATTGCTTTTTTGTCTTATCGCTACACCGGCCTTCGCATCAGCGCAAGTCATAACGACAACCACTATTAACATGCGGAATGGCCCTGGTATGAGCTATTCGATAGTAGGCGTCATACCCAACGATACGATGCTTCAGGTCTTAAATCAGGTAGGAAGCTGGTACGAGGTGCGTTACAACGACGCCTCTGGCTATATAAGTAAGAACTATGTTCGAAGTGCAGTGAGTCAGGGTACTGCACCGTCCAACGTTCTTATAACTGCCATGATAAACATGCGTTCCGGCCCTGGCTCCTCTTATCCTAAGGTCACTACTGTCCCCAAAGGGGTAATTGTCCCCTTGTTGGAACAGGATGGAGCCTGGTGCAAAATCCTCTATAACACGAGCGAGGGATATGTGAGTTCCGTTTACGCTTCGCCCACCTCCGAAGAGCCAACGGATACCAGCGTTTCCGGCATGAATGTAAAAGCCCTCGCCATGGTAAACGTGAGAACCTCCTCTTCCTCGACTTCGCCGAGGTGTGGTGTGATGTATCCTGGCGATATAGCAGAGCGCAAAAGCGAGATTAACGGATGGACAGAAATAAACTACAATGGCGTTTCCGGGTTTGTTCCGTCAAGTTATTTAACTACCACTAATGATTCCCCCACTCTGGGGGTCAGTGGCTCGGATATAACTATTATAGTCAATCCAAACACTCCCCCTCCCTCTTCACAACCAGGTGAAGAGCCAACGCCTGTCATCACCCCTATAATTACCCCTATCCCCACGCCGGCATCTACTCCAAAGGCAACGCCTAAGCCCACGGCTAAACCTACCGTTGCCCCAACGCCGCTTCCTGTGGCAACGCCTACGCCTAAGGTAATTACTCCAAAGCCCACCGCAGTAATCACGCCAAAGCCGACTCAAAGACCTACGCCGACTCCAACCATAAGACTTACGCCAGTGCCAACTATAAGACCGACGCCGACGATTCGACCCACACCGATGCCGACTCAAAGACCTACGCCGACACCGACGGTGCGCCCCACTCCGACGCCGACGGCAAAGCCTTCGCCGGTCGCAACGCCTGTTCCTGCTTATAAAGTTCAAGAGTGGCACTGTGATGTTGACACCGGGGAGCGAATCAGCGATATTATTACTCACTATGTCACGAGCGGAAGCTACCTTTCCCTTCACGCCTCCTCCATTTCCGGATATACGCACGTAAAGACCTCTATAAACGGAAGGAATACCACGGCCGCATATGTAAAGGTGGAAGGCAATATCAATATCTGCTATTCACACAAGAAAGCCAGTATTGTGTATTCGAATGGCACTTATGATGCTAATTACGCTCAGGAAGTAATAGCTCTGCTCAATAAGGAGAGGAAAAATGCCGGACTTGGAACGCTTAAGATAGATTACGCTCTGACCGAAGCTGCAAAAATAAGAGCTGACGAAGCAACGGTTTCCTTCTCTCACACCCGTCCCGACGGCAATCCTTTCTGGACCGTTGACGCATCCTGCGTATACGGCGAAAATCTGGCCTATGGCACAAGGCTGAGCCCTCAGAATGCACATGCCGGCTGGATGGCGTCAAAAACCCATAAAGATAATCTGCTTAAGCCTGGCTATAAGACCATAGGAGTCGCTGCCTACAAGATTGGTAATCTCATATACTATTGTGAGCTATTCGGTTATTAAATAACTGCTTTTTTAGGGAAGCTGCACCGGTTGCGGCTTCTCTTTCTATTACCTCATATCACATTATATGACGTATTTTATATTTCTTTTATACGTCTTTTATATTTACGGTGCAACTTCTAATTCACCCTCCTAACGTCTTTTTCACGTCTTTTATATTTCCCCGTTTATGCTTATTTTGTTTTACAACGTCTTTTCCACGTTTTTTACATATCCCATCTATAAATTGTCTGTATTACTTGGAAATACTTGCAAAAAAAGAGGACGATGTGTTATAATCGTCCTCGTAAAGGCTATTGTCCCGCGTTGGTAGCACGGGACGATATGAAGGGACATCTTATCGTCCCAGACCCGCATCCGGGTATTCCACCACCCGATACGGCGTGACAGCAACTCCACTGACTGCCATCACGGATATAGATATTATATCCCGAATTGCGCACATCGTCAACTTGCTTTGTGGACTAAAGGTGGAGAAATCCACCTTTTTTTGTGTTATTTTGCGGCTATCCAAGGCTTCAAAAGGTGTTTCAATCCTATAGAAAGGGTTATTTTCTGCAAATGTCGGAACAAGGTACAGACTTCGCTTTGATGAATCACCTGGACAACCAAGGTGCTTCTTCTGCTGCGGAAATACGTAGCGGCAATTTTCTGTCCCTTGACCAGATATATTCCAAAGGCTTCGGCGTTATTCCAAAATTTGTTATGGAGGATTCTTCCCTCCCACTTAAATCAAAAGCGCTTTATGCTTATATATGTGCCCTTGCCGGCAGAGGAAACTCCGCATTCCCGCTTCGGGAAACCATATGCGGTCATCTCTGTTTTTCCGAAAGCACCTACAAGAAGCATTGCTCTATTCTCACAAATGCAGGCTATATACGCATACATCAGCGCACCAAGCTCAACAAGAACAACCACTTCTGTTACGGCAGCAATACCTATGAGCTGGTATCCTCTCCCCCCTCCTATATACGCTACTGCGAGGGAAAGGTGGACGAATACGGGCAGAGCTTCGTATCCGGTGAAGGAATAGAGGGCGCCGGTTACGGCACTATTCCCTATTATGTCATGTGCATGAAGAACCTTTCTGCCGATGCAAAGGCTGTGTACGCTTACCTTTGCTCTCTGTGCGGCGCTGGCGAACTCGCATACCTGTCATATGCCGGAATTTCCAACATTCTCAATATATCCCGCAACAGTACGGACAAGTACATGAAAGCCCTCATTTCGAGCGGTCTCATAACTATAACCCAAATGCGCAAGCCGGATGGAACCTACGGCCTCGGCCGCTGCGTGATAAAGAAGAAAATAGCTACTGCCAGCGAGCGTGTTTCCTCTATGGAAACATACCAAAACCCAGCCGAACCCCAAAAACTATACCGCGCAGAAAATGCTTACGAACCATCTCCCTCGCGGGGTATAAATGGTTCTTATATTACCGAACCCCAAAATTTAACCCACGCAGAAAATTCAGGTGTTTCCTGTGTTAATTCTAAAAACGACTGCGGTGAATGTGAAAAATCGGCGGTTTTGACCGGACCCCAAAAAACCGCCCACTCAAAAAACCGCCCACTCAAAATCCATACCACATACCATAAACCGTCTTATACCATAAACCAAGATAATTCTTCTATCAATCTATCAGATAAGAATCTTACATTGCCTTCTCATAAGGATAGATGGATTGAAGGAGCTACCGAATCCCTGTATTTAAGAAACGGAAATTCCGTAGCCATGCTTTCTCTGTGGAAGAGGGTAATAGAAGCATATAAGATGCCTTCATATACCATTGATGAGCTCCTTTCAGATGTGGTAGATGAATACAAGGCCAGAGCACTTCAAGCGTGCTGGTCTGCCGCCGCTGCAACCATGAGAGCTGCTAACGTAGGACAAGACCAAATTCTTGGCATGGCAAAATGTGGCGCCCCTTCCCTCCCTACCGTTCTTATGACATGGGCAAATGCGGCTAACGAAGCCATGTCGGCAAACAGGAATAACGATTTTGACGCCGCCCTATACCTCTTAACCGGCAACAGTGATTATCCAATAGAATCTCTTCCGGAGTCTGTGGTAGAGGTAATACGTGTTTTCGCTGATATAATGGAAACCGACATCTCCGGCAGCTTCCGCATAAACGGTCACAGCATACCAGCTTCTAAGGTCAGGGCTGAAGTATCAAAGCTCAAGCTGGATGATATAGAGGAAGTGGCCGACAGATATCTTTCCCAGGAGGGAGAAGTAAAGAAGTTTAGGGAATATATAACGGCCATGCTCTTTAACCAGAGCTTTGGAAGGTTGCTTAATGTTCAAAAACAAGTAAAATCCCACGTCTGCGGGAGCAAAAATAGCGGCTGTACGGCAAAGAAAAACAATTTTGTAGATTATCCTCAGAGACAATATTCAGATAGCGAACTGGCTCAAATAGGGATTAAGCTGATAGACGATAATGATTCTTAACACTCCCACCCCCGGCTAAAGCCGGAGGGATTAAAGTGAAAGAAGGAAAAATTTTTTAATATAACGTTATTGATATAAAAGACGTTATTGTGGTAATATGTATGTGTCTATAAAGTCAGACAGAGTGCCACCTTCAAGAGGATACCACTTACCGGAACGTGCCGTAAAGCCCCTGCTCCTGCTGCGGCGCACAGTGGTCAGGCACGAAAGACCTATCCGTGCGCGGCTGGGCTTGCCCGGAGTGCGGCGCACAGCACGATAGGGATATAAACGCCGCGAAGAACATTTTGCATGAGGGCTTGCGCCTGCTGGCGTAGCTAATACATACGGTAGGGCGGGACACGCCCGAACCTATACGCTCGGGGACACCGTGTAAGACCTCGCAGATGCAGGCGGTGATGGTTGAACCGAGAATCCCCCGGCTTTAGCCGTGGGGAGTGTCAAGGGAGTGGTAGTTCATAAGGATTGTGGAACGGAAACCCATTACCTTTAAGTGATGGGTAGTTGACGAAAATAGAGGAGTATACAAAGCGGCAGCTCAATGATTAAAGCCGTAAAAAAACAGAGCTGTTTGATTGCATAGTACAAAAGGAGGAAGGGGTAGTTTCTCTCACCAATATGGAGGTTGAGGATATCCATGCCTGAACAGTAATGAAGTATTTGATATATTGGACAAAGAAAAATAAGCTCTTTTTGTCTTTGCTTGCGGAGATAATGGTGCTTATCATAGTCATAGCTGCGGCTTTTCAGTCGCGGGAAAGAGATAATATAGTGGAGGCATCGAGCAACAAGAATGGTTCAGATTCTTCCTCCTTTGCTCCGATTTTCGTTTCAGATACCAATGCGAACATTGTGAGGTCGTTCGATTCATCAGAGATGAACAATACCTACACCATAGTAGACCTTACCTGTGATGTACTTAACTCGAATCCCAAAGCAGTAAAGACCAATGATTCGTTTATATTTGCGCCTGTCGATATTATTAAAAACTCTGGCATATACTTCTACCCTCTCTCTCTCGACAGTAATGTAGTGGTGCAGGATTCGGAAGTCGGATTTTTTATGGCCATAAAAGAAGCGGAAATGATGACAGGAATAATAAAAATGAACGGTGAAGAGAGAAATGCAGTAAAGTATAAAATCAAGGGAGACGTGCTCGATGGGGTAGGAGAAAACCCGGAAAAAGGATACTCCGAGGAAAGCTCGTCATATCCATCTGACGATAGTCCTACAACTGACAAGGTGGGAATACGGTTAGTCATATGCGGTGACGAAAAGGCGGCTGTCGCCCTTATAGAGCAGATAAGTCTTGTGATAGAAGTGGAAGCATACGGGATAACGGATGACAGCACGAAGTATATAGTGGCGAATAGAGGAAAAATAAACCCCTTATCCTGACGATAAGGGGTTTATCATATTGAGCGCCTAAGTCATGCGATATATTCCGTGGGTATTAAAAACGAGAAGTACTTTACCTATAATTGTGCTTACCGGCACATAAGGGTTCTTCCATACTCTTGCATCCGAAGAATGTTCCCTATTATCTCCCATGCATAAGACACATCCTTTAGGGACATAGAATACGCTGCCGTTTTCATACGGCTCGGTGAAGCCATATGCGTATTCTTCGGTAAGAGGTTCGCCATTGAGATAGACTTTTCCGCTTTTTATTTCTATGGTATCTCCCTCTATCCCGATAACCCTCTTGCAAAAATATTTATCCGGTTCATCCGGGGCAATGAAGGATATAACATCACCTCTCTTTGGATAATAAGCTATGCGGCTGCCAATGAAATATGAGCCGGCCTCGATGGATGGGTACATACTTTCCGACGGAATCTCACCATATGAAAAAACAAGGCTTATGACCAGGGCAAGCAAAGCCGCAAGCGCCATGCTTATCACTGTGGATATGGCGAAAGACCGTATTTCTTTCTTTCCTGCAGCAACAGCCTGTGCGCCGGTATCAGTAGTAGGTTCATCAGCGACGGAGGGTACACATTCAACATCTATCCGTCTTATATCATTCTTAATCAATCTTTGCCCTCCTCTCCCTTCTTTAGGTTGCATATATTGTACCATATATTAAAGTATGATACAATATATAAAAGTGGTAGTAAATGTAAAAACAAAGTATCTTAGTGGTATAAAACAACAACATAGAAAAGGAGATAATGTTTATGGAAGGATTGAAATATGAGCAGATAACGAAGGAAATGCTCTACTCTATCAACGAAATCAAGGAAATATTCAGGGTCGGTGCCGTGTTTACCACAATCAATAGGACCCCCTTGAAGGGAGCGAAAAATGTGTTCTTGAAAGATGTGTCTGTTCTGTTTCCATTCCCTCTGAAGCAGAAGATAGGAACCGTAATATACGGGCTGCTGCTCCCTGTGAAGGAAGGAATAGTATCAGCTCCTATCTTCATCGGAAAAGGATTGGTTCCTTATGTGTCCGCAAATGAGATAAACCTTTGCAGCGACCTGCAGCTAAGACAGATGAGGGAACACTTTATACGCAGATGCGGCGAATTCGGGCAGATGATAGATGATTGGAAGGTTATATTAAATGGGGATAGAAATATATCCCGTAATATGATGGGTAAGCTGTGTGCCAGAGGGAATAAGATTTGTGTTACCGCATCCGGCAACAGGTATTGTATAGGGACCGTGGACGCATACGGAAATAAACGATGCAGACTGTCTGCGGAGACTTGGGCTAATGAGGATGACGCTGCGGCTGCCTGTATAACCGGGAAATTCGAAATAAGGGATTCCGGCGAAACCGAGTTCTGTAACGATGGGAAGGGTTGTATATAAGCTGAAAGAACAAAAGAGATTGTAAAAATAACCTGAATAAAAGCCCAAAAGCGGGAGTTTGATGGGGGGTGCTCTTGCTTTTAAGGGATGAAGATTGTATAATTAAAAATAACGTATTTGATATAAAAGACGTTATATAATATAATTGTTATGACAGAAGGAGTAAGAGACACATGCATTCTCCAAGGAATAGCGTATATAAAATATGTTGCTTGGTGATTTCTCTGTTTTTTGTTGTTTTACTATCCGGCTGTAAAAAAAAGCCGGAGACTCAGCTTGGAGCAGTGGCTACTCCCATTCCGGACTCCATGCTGGCTGCAGTATCTACCCCTCCCCCCTACTCTATCAATGAGGCGAAGGGTGTATATGGTGGATTTACGACAGAAAAATACAGGTTTACATTTCTCGGCTTCAGTGATTACCTGCCGGTGCCGCAGGAGGCGGAGTACGTTAAGAGCGGAGAAAAACCGGTGGTGTTCGGATACTCCATAGAGCCGCTTACCGATGGATATATCGAGTTCTCTACAGATTCCATTCGTGCCGTTGACATGAATACCATGACGCCATATCGTCCAAAATGGAAAAAAGATAATGAAATAGAACAGTGGGTAAAAGAAAAGACCAATTCTGTTATGTGCGGCAGGTTGGTTTATATACTTCCGGATACTGTGGAAATAAGCGATGTGATGGCGGTTATTGAGGATGGAGACAACGTTTACAAATTCAGCTCGAACGTGCCTGACGAGGAGATAAGCGGCGCCACCATAGATTACACTAATATGTGCGAGCTGTGTTCCAAGCAGGAATATGATTTTGAGACGTTAGTCATAGATACATGTGAAATATGCGGGAAGAAGTTCACCAGCGGGCATGAGCCACGGCAAAGGATATGTTTTTCTTGCTCGGTATTGAATGGTTATTGTACTCAATGCACGAGATTTATATCGAAGAACGCAACGATTATCAAAGAAAAATAATAAGGAGGTAGTGGTGTGGAATACGTTGAAGTAAATGTATCTGCAATCAAATATTGCTCTTATTGCGGCACACGGCTTCGAGCCAAGGCTGCATTCTGCACGAAGTGCGGAACGAAGTGCGATAATGAAGAAGAATTGGATGCCATGCCTTTGGATGAAGCAAGCAAAGACAAAGAAGACACTGTAGAGAAGAAAAAAGGAAATAGAGACGAGGAGTTTGTAGAGGAGGCTAATATCGAGACCGTCGAGGATTATAGTGAGGCTCCGAAAGAAAGTGTCTGTGAAATTATAGTCCCGGAGTTTGATGAAGATGGAAATAGGCTGAACTCCAAGCAGAGGCGAGCCATTCGACGCAAAATGGAAAGGCAGCGCAGAAGTCAAGAGACAAGCGAATTCGATGCGGCATACGAGGTTCGTTTCTCGGGAAAAGCCATGCAGGAGCCGCCTTTAGCAGAGAAGAAAGAAGTCCTCGATGCAGATGATGCTGTCAGTCTTAATTCGGAGGATAAAGACGAGTCTTCGGAGCAGGAACCGATAGTAATAGAGGACAATATAACAGAAGAGCCTCTCCCCTACGCTGAAAAAGTGATACGGTCATTAAAGCAAAACGGCGCTATGCCAAATATGCACGGGCAGTTCTTTTTTGCTCCCGTTGTGATAAACAACAATCCTGCTCTTATTGGGCTTATACGACGCAGCAAAGTAATAACCTCTTCTCCTCAAGATACGGAGCTTCTGCGAGTCATAAAGGAGACCCCGATAGAGCTGCTGCTCGGTCCCAGCACCGATGACCGGGAGAGTGCTAAGTTCCCTGTTGGCAGCATAAGCGAAACGGCAGTCCCCGATACTGATTATAACCCTTCTGCTTCTCACTGCCAAGATACCGCTTCTACGATGGGGAACGCTGTAGAAAAGTGGGCCGCCGGGGAGGAAGAAGAGAATGACGGAGAAGAGTTGGTAAGGGTTACACCTATCCCCCGCCCCCAGGAGGATGGATTAAAAGAGAATGTGGACACTACGTCCGTCAAGACGGCGGTCAATTCCGTTGAAGCAGCGTCACAGTCTACCGCAGCAAAAGAGGCAAACGGAAGAAATACGTCCGATGAGAGTTCTTTTTCTCCGGCTGCCTATGCTGTAAGAATGGAATCCCGCAGGTCGGAAGAAGGAAACAAAAAAGCTGTCGCAAATGGTGCGGCGGTTAACCAGTCGGATTTACAGCGGACGGCTGTAGTGAGCCATGGAACCAACAGAGGTGCTTCCCCTGCCTCACGCAGAACGGCGCCTGAGAGGGAGTATAACGAACCGCAGCGGGGACGCGAAGCAAGAAGGTCATATAGCGAAGAAGCAAACATAAACACCAGATACGGCACTGCTTCGGCCGCAAAGGGGAATATGAGTCGGCGCGAAGAGGAAAACAGGAGACAGGAGGAAGAAAGGCGCGAGCAGCGGGCTCGACAGAGGGCCGCCGGAGCGAGAAGCCGGAAAAATGTGGAGCCGCAGAAGAACCCAAATGAGGATTCGTACTATGATGACATACTACCCATAGACGGCGGTGCGCCTAAGAAGGAGATGAATAAGGAGCTGCTTCTGAAGGCAGGAGCTATTGTAATAGGAGCGGGCATTGTAATATTCGTAGTGCTCGTACTCCTGCCGAAGATAATGTAGCTCTCCCCCTTCCCCTCCCCCGCCACTGATAAGGAAAGGAATGGAAATGGAAGAGAGCAAGACAAAAAAAAGAAAAAAAGAAGGGCACACAGGAGAGCGAGAAATATAAGGATATTCGCTTGTTATTTCCTCATTACTGTTTGTGTTGTCACTGCTGCAACTTCCGGATATCAGGTTGTCAAGTTTTATGCACAGACCAGTCAGGAACAGAGGGAATATAAGGATTTGACCGAGGACGTGCAGGAAAGGGAAACAAGCCTTGAATCAGAGATGTACCGGGAAAGTCGTTTTATAGAAGGGACGCCGGCGCCGGAAGGCTCTTCTGGCGACGAGGATGATTCATGGTGGCTTTTGACGCCTATTACCGATGACGATTACGATGCCGGAGACCCAACGGTGCCATACGTGCAGATGGTCTTGAAACCGCTTGGCGAAGGAGATGCGACCGGAGATATTACAATAGATGATTTGGTCAACAACGCTGATAATGGGACGTTTCGGCAAGCCGCAGACAGCCAGGGAGGGGCTTCCTCCGGCGGCAGAAAGAATAATACGGATAATTCGGAATCAGCAACGTCGCCAAAGAAGAGTCCTACGATAAGCAATTATAGCGGCGGGATGGGTATAGATTTTCAAAATCTATATAACAAGAATTCCGATATAGTCGGATGGATTCGCATCTCTGGTACAGTAGTAGATTATCCAGTCGTGCAGGCGTCAAACAATGAATATTACCTTAAGAGGTCTTTCAGCAAGGCATCCTCTTCCTCCGGCTGCTTATTTGTAGACTTCACGAACAAGGTGCCGAGTGATAAAAACATAGTTATCTACGGTCACAATATGGGTAGTGGAAAGACAACTATGTTTTCTACTCTCTTGAAATACTACGACGAAAACTACTTTAAAAAGCATCCGAGCATACAGCTTGATATGTTGGATGGAGCGGGAACCTGGCAGATATTTGCCGCATTTATGTTCAACGTTGCCGATATAGAGAAGTTCAACTATTCACAGCATAACTTTGGCAGTGAGGCCGAGTTCAACGACTTCATCAGCAAGGCAAAGTCGTACACGGGATACAATACGGGGGTGAACGTTTCCTACGGGGACCATATAATAACCCTTTCTACATGCGATCGGCAGATGTACGGTAAACAGGGGCGCTGCGTTGTGATGGCAAAGTATGTCGGAGGCGGACTTTATTAGAGTTGAAGGAGCATATACCGTTACCGAATAAAAGGAGAAAACCATGATAAAAATGTTTGAAACATGGATATATGGAAAAGATGGAAAACGGGCAATAGAAAAAGACCCTTATCTTGAGAGCTGCATGAGGAATCACGTCTTCATTGCGGCGGGGACGTTTGTAGGCTTTATGTTCGCTGCCTTTATCTTTAAAATGTGGACATTTGCGTTGATAGGACTGTTTTGTGCATTGTACTTTCTGTGGTTGTATTTATCGACCATGAGAATAGTAAGACAAGGTCTTTATGAATGCAGGGAAGGACGCCTTGTTACAGTTGAAAAGGGCGGATATAGACGACAGTTGTGCTTTTGCGTCATTCTGTGTGACAACGGGACAAAATACGAAGTGTCACAACCCAGTCAGAAGATTAAAAAGTGGATAGGTGCGAAAGAAACAGGAGCTCGGGTAAGGCTTTATTACCCGTCAAGCGCTCTTGTGCGCGAAAAAGATGGGAATATGGTGCTTTATAACATACTTTGTTTGGCGCTCCTCACGCCTAAAGCCGAGGGTTCTCGGTTAGCTGACCGCAGCCCGCAAGATGCGTAGTAAGTGTGACGTCTGCCGCCACCTATAGAGGTGGTGGCAGACGTCACATACTAAACACAAAAGTTGGAATAGCCGCAAGATTTGACATGTTGTTTTTTGCGGCGGTGAATGATATAATATTTACACATAAACTATTCTTCAGCCATTTTGTAACTCTATCAGTTTTTGTATTGCGTCATCATACATGACGTATTCAATCCATATACCGCAACAAGAAGACGCTGCTGCAGTCGGTGTCTTTTTTTGCGTTCACATAGATAAAAATATATGCAAGGAGAAAATCAAATGGAAGAACTGAGAAAGACTACAACAAAGAGCCCTTTGCCGTTATACCCCGTAGAAGACATCTCGCAGTACGCACGCAGCGTACCACAAAGGTATGGGAATCCTGGCGATATGATGGTCTTTGTGCCAATCAACGTCAAAAGGATAAAGCTATTGGAAATATTCCCAAAGGCAAAGATTATTGAGAGGCTTATTAACCTTGACAAAGACAGCTGTGCTTTTGAGGTCACGTTCTACGAAAATATCAGTGATGATGAGCAGCACTTTAGACAAAACTGTATCGGCTATTCCACTCGCAACATAGCGGATAACTTCGTAGAGGCTGCTCGAACCGCAGCATATCGCAATCTGTTTAGGGCGTTGGGAGTCACCACCATAGAGGAAGCACTCAACGACATAAGCGAAGACTCCGAGTTCATGGAGCCGCTTGGATACGAGGGGCAGGCAACCGTTGACGGGATAACCGTCGATGGCACATCAACCGTAGGTTTGGATGCATTAGAAAAAAAGCTGCTCGCTTCGTATGAAAAGAAAAAGGCTGAGAGCGAACCAAAGCCTAAGCTGGAAGCCCATCCCTCTCCTCTGCCTGTTGCAAAAGCAACAGGCGATGCATTCCCCTCGTTGCACGAGGTAAGTGCGGGCAACGAGATGCCGACGCCCGCTACATCAGAGATGTCTGCGGGGAAACCCGACAGTGGAGAACCTGTCGAGCCGGTCCAACAGGAATTTGCAAGAGGAAAGGCGGAAGCGGCTGTTGTTGATGCGGGCGGAAGCTTTTGTTTCACAACGGGAGACGCCGAGCTCGATAAGGCGCTCAATATGGTTGCGTCCGTTGGGAAAGAAGAAGGAACCATTGGCGAACTTTTGCGAAATGATATACAGCTTATGACGTATGTCCTGATGAAGAAGGATACTTCATCACCGCAAAAAGAACGTATCCTGCAAGCTTTTACTGTCGTGAGTGAAAAACTAAAAAAGGACCCGTCGCTATATGAAAAATTTATAGCGCAATAGAAGGAGGGCCTGTCAAGAACCCGCCACTAAAACTCCGAAAAATATTGAAGTGGGGGCTTGTGGAAGACAACAAGCCTGCTTGACTACCCTAAGTGCTTCGGGCACTACTTGCATAGACAAATAAACAAAGAAAGGAGGCGGGCAATTCCTCACCCCTCATCTATAGGTGGGTAAGGAATTGCCTAACTTTAGATGGCAAATACGGAACAACAAGTCTTGGACAGGCTGCCGTCGGTAGAAGATGTTTTGTCCGCTTGCAATATCTCGTTTGCGCCCCCAAAAGGCAATAATGAAATAAACATAGATTGTCCGTTTTGCGATGATACCAGAAGAAGGTTCTTCTTTGACACCAGGATAAAGAGGTATTATTGTCACAACTGTGGCGCAACGGGCGGCGTACTGCAGTTTTATTCCGAGATAATGGGCTGTGACACCAAGGAAGCATGGCGAAGCTTTCGTGGTGAAGCTTTTAATGGAGAGCGCAGCCCCATTCTCCATAGGAAGGAGGAGTCTCCCGAAAAGGAACTCACAAAATTGGCGCCAATAGGCATTCGGGATTTGGTATACAGAGACCTTTTGAACAGACTCACTCTTCCAAAACAGGAATATGAAAATCTGACGGCGCGAGGATTGAGCAATAAAGCCATATCAGAGAATGGGTATAAAGGAATGCCGAACAGAAAGCAGGCTGACCAGATATGCGCCGACTTGGCACTGAAGCATAAGCTGGAGGGCGTGCCTGGCTTCTATAATAAAGACGGAGCATGGCATATGACCACCCCGGCATTCTATCACCTGATGGTGCCCGTTAGAGACATAAACGGGCGGATACAGGGGTTTCAGCTGCGGTTAGGCAATGAGGTCAAGGCAGTAAAAACGTCTCTCGGTAAGCTTATTGGATACAACGTTTTTATACCCAAACATAATTTCTTTGTCTCGTGCAATGGCGTCGAAATCCCTTTTGGCAGCATGTGCCGGCCTGTATATGTAAATGGCAAGCTGCAAAGCTATCTGGTCGAAGTTAACGGTAAACAGACACCCATAAGTGTAGACGCCTTTAGTCGGTGGCTAAAAACTGTTATAGCCCCCTGTTTTGATGAGAATGACGCCTCTTCCTGTATTGGATATAATCTTTCTTTGTATGGGGAAAAGAAGTTTTTTCCTTCAAAGAGAATAGTGTATCCAAAGTACAAATGGTTGTCGTCTGCCAAAATGGAAGGCGGGGTCGGGCCTCAGAATGGAGTTCACTTCTGCTTTGGAGAAAGGCACAAGTCCTCTTTTATATGGACAGAAGGCGTTCTTAAACCGGACGTGATTAAGGAGCTGACGAACATGACGGTATTGGGCTTTATTGGCACCAATTCGCAGGCGATGGCTCCGGAAGCCATACGCCAGATGCTGGAGCTGGGGTATACGCGTGCAATAATCGCTTATGATTCTGATATGTGGACCAATCCACATGTCAAGAAAGCACATGATAAGCTGTATAAGACTTGTATCGACAGTGGCCTCAACGTATCTTCCCTCGTCTGGGATAAGAAGGACAAGGACGGGAATATCCTGAAAGGTCTCGACGATTATCTTTGTGCGTGGAAAACCGGCAAAGTACTGTCAAACGACACGGAAGAAATAACAAGAAACATAGGGAAACCATGGTAAAAATAACAGAAAGGCAGGTTGTCAGCGGCTTATCCCCTGGGTATGCCCGGGGAAAGCCGCCGAAAGTTTTATGAAAAAGAATATTTTGACCACGCTCCGCGAATATGCGAAAAGCAAAGGTTTCGAGGTCGTTGGCAAATTGAGAAGACTTCCCGATGTCCATTACGGTATGGGCGATAGAAAATATCCTGTATGGATTGATGAGGCCGGCAACGAGTATTGCGGCAGCTACAGCACTGATGGCTGCTTTTGCATTATCACCGCTGATGGCCGTGTCATCTAAAAAAAGAGGAGCGCAATCTCCTCTTTTTTGTTGATTTAGATGATGAAGTGGGCGATGGGAACGACAGCGCAAGGACTCGCTCGTGCCGGCATATTTGCGTTTCCAGCGAATATGTATTGGCGGTTGGTTTTGTATTTAATTGCAGCTTTCGCAACACCATATTTTTCAGCGTATTTAATTAGGGATAGACGAAACTTCATATCTTGTGATATATTAGTCATGCGAGGAAGCCCCTTTCGTTTTTTTGTTTGTGGTGATTCAAATATAACATAGAAGAGTGCATCCTCGCATTTTAACTTGGTTGTAACATATCTATTGTAAACCTACAAAAGTTGGAATATCCCTGTTTTTTGAATGGGTTGATAAGCTGTTAAGCATGTGCTATAATAACAATATATTGAAACCTATTCAGCCAACCTCATCACAAAGAAGCCGCGCTATCACCACACGCGTGATAGATTCAGGGACTGTTTATTAAGTCCGTACAAATAAGCATTAAAACTCAGCACAGGTATTCCCCTGTGCTTTTTATATACGAAAAAATAACATAGTTAAGGAGGAGAATGATGTCAACAGCACCAAATATCAATAATGTTGTGTTAGGAGGAAATGTTGTCGCTGACCCGATATTCATTGCATCACAAGGAAAGATAGCACGGTTGACGTTCAGCCTTGCGGTCGATACGTATAAAAGGAATTCGGAAGGCGGATATATAACCGATTTTTTTCAGGTCGTGATATTTGGGAATATGGCTCAGTTTTATAACGGCAAGATAAAAAAAGGACAGTATGTATCCGTGACCGGCAAGCTTCAATCGCGCCGCAACGAAAGCCAAAAGGACGGGATAATCACGCGCTACGAGACCGTTGAGATTAAAGCAACGGAAATAAGCTATATTCCCGTCAGCGTCAATAAGCAGAAAACAGAAGACGCGACAACAACCGCGAACAAAGAAAAGGAAGCGAAACAGACGGACGACGAGATATTCAAAGATGGATTCATTGAAATCCCCCCGGAAATTCTATTCGAGGAGTAAATCTTAATCACACAACATGACCAAAGAAAAAACAAACAGGAGGTTTTTTCCTCCTGTTTCGTGTTGAAAGAAGGGAGAAAATTCATTATGTATAACCCAAACAATCGGCTGCAGAAAGCCAAAGCATTTTTTCTTAAAAACAAGGTCCTTTGCCTTGTGGCAGGCGGTATTCTGCTTCTCACAAACACAAACTTCCTCGGGCTGTCTGCGATTGCCAGTCTAATCTATGTGGCAGTAGGGCTCATAAAAGGCACTATTCCCGCCCCTGTAAAGGGGCAGGCTTCTGCTGAAAAGGTCATCCATTATGCCAATGGACAGCGAAATAACACTTGGAACTCCACAGCGCAGAGAGTCGATGCCGATACAGGCGACAAGGATGTACCGGAAGAAGAAAATGAAGAGGAAATGGACCTGACGAATGAGCCTTCGCCTGAAGATAATAGAAGCGAGCCGGAAGACATTTTTGCTCCGTTCCTTAGCGAGAGCATAGTGGCTCCTTGGGAATGGCTGCAAACAGAACACGGCTATGCAGTGTTAAAAGACGCAAGCGGAATGCAGTATACGCTTTACTATGACCCCGATACAATGGAAGTTCTGTCAATCGAGCCAGTGGTAGACAAACCGGTGGCGGCAACTATCAATGTTGACCAACCTTCCGAACCTGCAGAAAAAATTGCTATAGCATGGATAAAAGAAAATGAAGACGCACTGGAGGCAATATTCCTCAGCGGTGAAGAGGACATAAACTCTTCCCTTGACGAAGCCTCCCTTCCCGAAGACCCAAGCGTGTGGCCGTATATTTGCAGCACCCTTGAAAAAATGTACGAAGGACGCAAGGTGATAAAATCCGGCAATAGTCTAATTATTAGCGAAAGATAGAAAGGAGAAATAAGATGACAAAAAAAGGAGCACAGATATTGATAACAATACAGGAGATGATATACCCCGCAAAAAACGTAGAACTCCTGTCGGCCCTCTTTCCGGTAGATGCGCTGCGCAGAAATGCGCGGTCAAAATATGCAGATGAAAGCGCCCAGGCGATTATCAATAGCATGGCAACACACAGCGTTGGTTATAAAACCACTATAAGCGGCCCCATCGCTATGGCAATCTATCGGTATGCCAATGCAACTTACCGAAAACAGCTTGAAAAAATAAAGGATGTTTCCCCACAGCTGATAACCATGCTGCGGAGAAGAGGACAAATGGGTCGATTTACATTCGCGAGGCGGCGCCGCCGCATCTACGGAGCTGAAATCGAACCCTATCCCCGTGCTATTGACGATGGAAATCCCGAAACCCTTACGGTGGTAAGCATAACCAACGAAAGCGAGCAAGAGCATTCCTGTGAAGCCGGTTGCTTCTATACTGATTCCAGTAGTAAAGGAAACATTGATGCAAAGGGAACTGCCGCAACACTGGAGACCGCACAGAGCAATGGAAGTTTGGCGGAAGCCTTTTTCCTTGCGCTTATGCCGGCAATGCTCGAAGATACGGAATTTGCACAGGTATACGAGGACATATACAGTCAGCTTGAGGTGAGGTGGAAATCCTATAAGGCCCGAATTGACAACGACACGGAAGATGACGGAAAGCTCCTGGACCTCTTTGCGGTAGCAACGGACAACGTTAAAAAGCGCTTGCTTTTAAACACGCTTTTCTCTCGCGGAGATGCAGGCAAGAAGGATGATTCGATACTCATACAAGCGCTGGATTTGTCGCGGCAGAATATGGAAAAGAACTATACCTGCGGCGAATATTTTGGAAGCTCTCCCCTGGCTTTCCCCATTGATGAGACATTGGGACCTGACAGAAGACTGGAGAACTCTGAATTTTCCGGTCGCTATGCGCTCGACCCCGACAGGCGGTTTTCTGCGGAAGAGGAGAAATATCTTTGGCAGATACCCGAGTGGTATATATTGCCGGAATTCGTAATTGAAGACTGCGCTATAGTAAAAGCGACGAGCGGCGATGTGGACCCGGTAAAAAACATAATGCTTACCGGCCCTGCTGGAACCGGAAAGAGCGAAGCGGCAAATGCGTTTGCCGCCGGTTTGCGCTTGCCGGCAGTAAAGCAGTTATGCTCTGCGGGAACCACCGAGGAAGACATCCTCGGACAGTGGACGCCGAACGTCGATGGCATCGATAGGAGCAGAACTTCTGCCGAAGTGTTGGCTCGCTACGACCGGCTTATGGAAATGGGCGGTATGACCAGAGATAACATCGCAACGGTTCTTGGACTCCCCGACATCTGGAGCGTATGCTACGACCCTAAAGCCGCATATAAAGCGATGACGGGCTCTGACATGGACAAAGAAAGCGGATATGCACCGGGGGTGCATTCGGCTCTTAACGAATGGAGCAATCGCATAATAGACGAATACGGGGCGCTCATAAAGGTGACCAGTACTACGTCTGATGGCACTCCCCCGTTGGTGTATGTTGAATCGCCGCTGATACGTGCAGTGCGAAACGGTTGGCTGGTAGAATTGCAGGAGATAACGCAGGTCGTTCATCCGGGAGTTCTTACCTGTCTCAACGGACTGCTCGATACATACGGTAAAGTTGTCCTCTCTACGGGCGAGATTGTACGAAGGCATAAGGATTGCGTCATTGTGGCTACTACAAACTTCGGCTATCAGGGTTGCCGTGATATAAATGAGGCAATAAACGACAGATTCAAGATAGTAGAGTATGTACAGATGCCTAACAAGGAGCAGATTTTGGAACGAGTCGTAAAGATTTCCGGACTTGACGATGCGACGGCAACGCTAAGGCTAATGCTGCAAACGATAGAGGTCATGCGAGCAGAGGCAGAGAAGTACTCCATTACCGCCGAAATCGGAATGAGGTCCCTCATTGCGTGGGCCCAGGCATATAAAGTGCTGCGAATCGGCGGGAACAAGGGCTCTGCCTACAAGGCGGGATTGAAGACCGTTGTGAATAAGGCCGGCCACGACAATGAAAGTCGGGATGTGCTTCGCGCAGCCCTGGACACCCGTTTTTCAGAGGATACGTAAAGGAGGGGAAAATGGATGCCGCTTTTGTAGAAAAAAAAGAAAGAATCAAATCCAGCATAACAGACGCGGAGTTTTTTGCGTCGCAGACGCTTTATCGCAAGTTTTTGTTTTATATATCGTCGGTTACCCATTCGGTCAATGAGAAGAGGGCCGGGAAATATGCCTTGCGGCTTATTCAGTCAGCATCAGAAGATTCGGCTCCTGCATGGACGGATGGGACGACGATAACCATAAACTACGACTGCGATTACGTAAAATATGTGGGAGGAAATCCGGAAAAAGGCGAACGCACGCGAGAGAATAAACTTCAGTTGTACGAAGCCCTCTTGGCGCATGAGCTGAGTCATGTGCTCTATACCTCCCCCCGCATCCAAGTTCTTTACTTTAAAATGCTGCTCGAAGGGAAGTGGTTTCCTTACCACCCCTCCTCCCCCGCCCAAGCCGAGATTATACAGTTTCTGAGCGAAAACAGATGTCGGGCTGAAAAGCAGACCTTTGTTGGCTTGATAAAAGAATTGTACAATCGGCTTGAAGACGGATATGTAGATGAGCGGTTCGCTAAGAATTTTCCCGGAACGTTGGCAAGGCGTGTACGGCAGCTTCGTCCTGAACGTGTTGACGCCGGGTACATAGACCACGCCATTGAGAAGATAAAATCCGCAGCCGGCATTATGGACGATGCGAGCATAGCGTCTATGGAGCTTAGTCTCTTCTATAGGGTATATTTCGCTTATGTTATCAGGAAAATTTTCCCAATAGAAGATGTGGATGCTACAATCAAAGAACCTCTGTTTATTGATATAGCGAAGGGTCTTATATTTGTGGATAAATACATGAGCGAACAAAATCTGGCAGACCGTATTTACAACATGAACGAGCTGTTGTGTCACATGTGGCCTTACTTCAAGCGGCTTTTCAGAGCCGATTGCGATGATGATGAAAACGGCTCGTGGGAAGACGATGGCGAGTCTGCAGAAGGCGGCGAAAGGACGCCGGACAATAACGGAACCGGGGATTTGGGTGGCAACGAAGGTGATAAGCTGCTCGACGACCTGATGGAACAGAGGCGCAATTCAGGAGGCGATTACAAGGGGGACGCGAATGTGGATGAACTGGCTCTCACGCCGGACTCGAACAGCTCTCCGGAAAATACTGATATTGATAATCGCGAGGCGATTTCTTCTGCAATCTTTCAGATTGTCAAAAGGGATAAGGAAGAGCTCTTAGAAGAAGACGAACCCGAAGAGTCGGGTTGTCTCCCCTTCCCTTTGCACCACCCCCATTCAGAAGAAGACGCCCCCGAGACCGATGCCTCAAAAATGGTGGAAGTCGTGGAAACAGAAAATCCCGACAAGAGAAAAATCGCTGCACTCGGGTATGACCCGGCGGTTTTTGAGCTTCCGACAGAGGACCTGGACTGCAAAGTCTCTGAAGACGGCGTGAAAAACGTGAATCGCCTCCTGGAGGAAATGGCCCAAGAAAGGATGTTTGAGCGTGAGGCGCAGTTGCAGCAAGACCAAATGACAAAAGACGCAGTGCGTGAGTTGCAAAACAACAACTTGCATGCACGTTGCCCAATCTACGTGCGCAGGCCGCAGGAAATACCGCCAAGCATAGAATATGACCTCCAGCACTCTCCCTACATCGCGAAGCTGAGGGAAACGTCAAGGCTTCTTCAACGATTAGTCCGGCAACAGCTGAAGGACGAGGAAGCGGGAAGAAAGTCCTATGGTTTCTATAGTGGGAAGAGCATTGAAATGTCGCGGGTAATATCCGACAAGCAAGGCAGGTTTTTCTATCGGCGCACGCTTCCTTCTGAAAGACCGCAGATTGCGGTGATGCTGCTCATAGACCAGTCCGGGTCTATGCGGGATAATGATAGACTAACGACGGCGCAGGCAATCGCTTGGGTGATATTCGACTTTTGCCGGTCGTTGAACATCCCGGTTTCGATATTCGGGCACAACGAGGAGCGCTACACAAAGGGCTCAGAAAAAAGGGCAACGGTGTGCGTAACGAGTTATGTACCATTCGATTCAATGGACAGAGCCGATGAGTATCGTATTTTTACTATAGACCCCAGTGGGTGCAACCGCGACGGGGCAGCGCTGCAATATGTGTATTCTATTTTTGCCAAAAGAAAAGAAGAACACAAGCTCCTGTTTGTTCTTAGTGACGGACAGCCGAACTCGTTGGCGTACTCTGGCAATGTGGCCAAAGAAGATATCCAGCATCAGGTTGCAAAAGCACAGCGCAAAGGAGTATCGACGATAGCAGCAAGTATAAGCAGCGACTACGAGGCCATCAGGAAAATATATGGCAGATGCATTGATGTCAGCGACCTCGCGGAAGCTCCCAGAAAGCTGACGGCTCTTATTGTAAAAGCTATTGCCGAAAGAAAAAAATTATAAAACCGAGACGCCCGTCCGGCCTCTTATAGAGAGAGCCGGGCGGTTTTTTAGTTGAAAATGAGCGGAGCATTAGGGCAGCGCTTGATAATTCAATATAATCATGGTATACTTCCAATATATAAGAGTTTATTCAGCCATTGCCATTTTGTATCATGCGTTCAATTCCTGCTACCGTTAGGTATTGCACTATATTTTAATTCTGTAAAAAACACGGCGATTATGCGGTGTTTTTTATGTTTACATAAAAATAATAACTCAGAAAGGAGAAATTTAATGGACGAAAGACAAAAAGCGCCAAGCCAAACAAAAAAGAGTGTCGTTGACATGTATTTACAGCTGTTCGACAAATACATACTTAAATGCAAAAACGGGGTTATACTTCGACAGTACATTATTGATATGCAGGTGCTGGATATGCCGTATAGCTGTGAAGGACCCATGTCAAAGGCGAAGACCAATGCTTTTGTCGCAATACAATCGCTATCGTTTGCCTTGAAGCTCTACGATGAAAGTGAGAAAGACAGACGGGCCCTTGCGGCAGCCGGATATGCGACAAGAGCGGACTTTGAAAAATCCGCAGCACTGTGCTGTCTGCTTTCTGTGCTGCGCACGACAAAGGCAATGGTAAAAGATGACGCCGGAGAATGGCAGTATGTGTCCGACCTCGGCAATCCCTTAGGCAGGTTTAATGCGTTATATCACGCACATCGCTTCCTTACTCTAAGCGAAGATGAGGCACTGGTGTTGACGAGATTGGAAAACGAATCGGAGGGGCTCATATATGTCAAAAAAGCACAAGAGAAAGGGCAAGCTTTTGCCTTGATGGGTGTGCTTTTGCTGGCACACATGCTTGCCCTAATGAGCACTGAAGACGCGTGCAAAAAGAAAGAAGAAAAAATAAAAGAAAAGGAGAGATAAAAGATGACAGCCTTATATGAAGACAACGCCTTTATTTCGTGGGAAAACCCTGCGGAAATGACAAAATTCTATGAAGATTTGACAGAGAGTGACGTCTGGATAAGCGGCGATAGCGCCGATGAGGACGGCATCTCTATGGCCGAGGTAACGCTGTTGCCATTGGAAATGGGGTCGGAACAGGTCAGTGTGTTCTCCGAGGATAATGCCGAGGCTCCTAATTTTCCTGAGTTCGTGACTTCAGGAATTGTTTACGACACCATGAACAATAGTGCTCTGGTAATCAAAATACGCGATGAGTGCTATCCCCTACGGAATATTGCTGTACAACAGGTCGAAGAACGTGCGCAGTTCAGGAACCGAGGCGGGAACACAAACCTGAAAAAAACATCTATAAAGACCTACTGCAAAATAGCAAACGAATACCTGCGAGTCTGTAATTCAAGGGCATCGTTTCTGCTCCGCTTCGGCAAAATAACCGGTGTTCAAGGTCGGCAGTCAGGCAACCGCTATGGAGCTCTTCCTATCTCGACGCTCTTGAGGACGCTGTATACCGTTTTGGATTCGCAATTCCCGGGACATAAGTTTGTGTCCGGTACATATTGCCATGAGTTCTCAACGGCAACGTGGTTGGTTCCTGAGCAAAGCGATAAAATTCTGGGGACCTATCTGGAATACCTCAAAAACGCGGGAACGTTTCTTTCTAATGAAGAACTCACGCCCGTTTTAAAGTTTACAACTTCGGATGTTGGTGCGTGTGCAGCAACGATAAGAGCCGGTATTCAATCCGCAACTGGAAAATATATCGAAATAGGTGACGCAAGCAAACTTGAGCACAGGGCGGTCAATATTGTGGACGACTTTTCGCAGAACTGTGAGGAAATGTTCGCACAGATAGCCGAGAACATGGAAAAGCTCGTGGCTTTAATGGATGTCAGAATAAGGTATCCCCTCCCCTGCATGCTGCATCTTGCCCGCAGATATAATCTGCCGGTATTCATGGCGGCTGAAGCGGCTAAAAATCTGATTGCTGAAATGGGCGGCGAACAGATAACTGCGCATGACGTGTTTTGGGCCATGAACGATATCGTTCGCCTTATGGACGCTCGTGACGCGAAGGGTAATCGATTCAAGACCCGCGAAAAGATATGTAGAATTCTCGCGATTTCACCCACGAGGTGGAAGGAATACGATTACGACGATGGGAATACCGGCGGTACATACTAAAGGCGGTGGCTTATGAATACCAATATATCGTTCAAACCTAACTACTTCGGAAAAAGCGGAGACGGCAGCCCCGAATGGCACAGGTGGCGTCTTCATGGAAAGAATGGAGAGGTTCCCGTTACAATCGGCGGTTCGGATGTCGGCGTCCTCCTGGGCTTATCCCCGTTTAAGACGAGGCAAGAGCTCTGGAATGAAAAGCGCGTCGAGTATCTCAACTGGCGGGAAAATCGGAAATTAGGTCTGTTGCGGCAGCGCAAACCGGACACCCCGGCTCTTCGTGCGGGGCATCTCTGGGAAAAATACGTTGTGGACGTGTACCTTTCAGAGAACCCTGAAAGCCGCATTGCGTACCAACCCGGAACCTTTCAGCATGGCAACCCGGCGTACCCATTCTGTATCGTTAACCCGGACGGATTGTTCGTAGATTCAAACGGCGAGCACCTGGGGATTTTTGAAGCAAAAACATGCAGTTGGGAACGCGGCCCGGTCGAGGATTGGTTGAATGGCATTGTTCCGCCGGCGTATGTCGCTCAGGTGAGATATAATATGGCGTGCTGCAACTTGCCATATGCTATCATATCTTGTGTGTGGGGCACGCAGCCGCCTAACAATAAAGCCGACAAAACCATATATCGTGACCAGAGCGCCGAGGCAGAAATGATGGCGGCTGTAAAAAGCTTCGTTGAAAGTGTAATAGCCGGCGAAAATCCCCCCCTCCTCTTTGACGTCGATGAGATGCGGCGCAAGTGCGCACTCGATGTTATGATAAAGGAGAAAACGGGCGGGATGCTGCAAGGGACCGTGGAGCTATATTCGCAGCGTTTTGCTCCTCGCATACAGAAAATCGAACAACTGCGAGCGGAGGAGCGCCAGCTCTCAAGCAAAATAGACATGGTTCGAAAGCGGAGATATGCTCAGGAGTTGATGGTTATAGAGGCCATGCTCAGCAAGAATATCAATGAGGGCTTTTGTCGTGTAGGAGCCAAGAAGTACCGGATAAAATACTGGTCACAAACAAAAACGTCAGTAGACGACGCGCTCCTGAAACGAGAATTGCCCGAAATATATGCTAAGTACGCTTACGAATCACAACCGCATCTCAGGGTGTCGATAACAGAAAAATCAAAATAAAAAATACTTAGGACAACGGGAGAGTGCGGAGCGAGTCCACCCTCTCCCCCGTCCTTGCGAAAGGAGATACAAAAAAGTGACATGCGACCAGCGATGGAAAGGAAAGATTACAGGCGTGTATGAGCGCACTTCTTTTGTAAGCGCGGACGGGCGCGTCATAGCTGTTTTAAGGTATGTAGACACCGAGTTCATAGCCCCGGACGAAAGCCTGCACCCCATGATTTCCGTACTCGGATATGGGCTTCCGGAGCGCGCAAATAATGTTTTGTATGAATTGGAAGGCTCATGGGTTTCCCACAGCCGGTACGGATGGCAATTCGAGTTTACGAGTTTTCGTGAGGTTGTGGAGAAAACAGAAGCCGGTATTACTACATACCTGAGTCGATGCTTAAAGGGTATCGGCGAAAAAACTGCAAAAGACATATATGCAAGGTTCGGACTGCAGACCCTCGATGTGCTCGACAATGAACCTGGAAAACTAATCGAAATCAAAGGGATTGGTCCCAAAAAGTTGCCACGCATTCTCGAAAGCATCGCAGCGAGCCGAGGCGCGAGAGACCTGATAGCACTTTTATCGCCTGAACCTTACAAGGTCAGTCAGAAAAAATGTGTGGAAATTTATAAGCAATATAAGGAAAATGCGATGGACACGGTGCTCAAGCATCCCTACCAACTCATTGCGATAAAAGGCATAGGGTTTAAGCTTTGTGATAAAATCGCCATGGCAAACGGCCTTGACAAGACTTCTGATGAACGGATAAAAGCCGGGTTGCTGCAGGTGCTTGAAGAGGCCGAGAACGGAGGGTCCTCCCTGTTCGGGTTTGGCAACTCGGGACATCTTTATATAGACGCAGAAACTGAATGGCTTCCGTTGACAGCGACATTGCTGGACACACCGGAAATCACAATGGAGAAAATACGCAAAAATGCGAAAGAGCTCCAGAAAATGAGGAAGGTTAAAATATCCCATGCTGCTTCAACCTGTGTTTATAAGTACTCGACGGCAGTAACGGAACATCAGACTGCGGTTGACATAGTCAGACTCTTCACGGCAGAGTGTTCTTACAATGTAGCGGATATCGACCGCCGGATTCGCAGCGCTGAGCTGATAGGCCGGATAAAATTGGCGGAAGAACAGTTCGAGGCCGTTAAAATGTGCCTTACCAATCCTTTTTCCGTAATTACAGGCGGCCCCGGCACAGGAAAGACCACCATACTTAAGATTGCTCTGGACGTGTTCCAGAACGCCAACCCAAAGGCTGCAATCCAACTTGCGGCGCCAACCGGAAAGGCCGCACGAAGGATGCGGGAAACGACAGGATACCCTGCCAGCACAATCCATTCTTTGCTTGGGCTGAAAGGGGACGAGGCTTCATCAGAGGCAATGACCGTTGATGCAGACTTTCTGGTCGTAGATGAGGCGTCTATGGTCGATATCTTTCTTGCAGAAAAGCTGTTCTCGGCTATAAAAAGCGGAACAAGAGTGCTTTTGGTGGGCGATGTTAACCAGTTGCCTTCGGTCAGACCAGGAGCTGTGCTATCTGAAGTAATCGCATCCAAGTGCATTCCCACGACTGAACTCAAACGAGTATTCAGACAAAGCAACGCCTCAAATATATGCATCAATGCCAATGCGATGACAAATGGAGTGTGCCGCATGGAATACGGTGATGATTTCATATTCGTGCCCGCAGACAGCGAGGAAGCGGCCGCAAATGTTGTGATGCAGCAGTACATGAAAGAAGTGAAAGAGAACGGCGTCGAGAATGTGATTATACTTTCCCCTTTTAGAGAAAGCAGGGAAACAAGTGCAGATAAGCTTGCTTTGGCAGCACGGGAGGTACTCAATCCTTATTCTTCGAAAAAAAGCGAGATAAAGAATAATGGGCGCATCTTTCGGCAAGGCGACCGCGTAATGCAGATAAAAAACACGGAAACCGTGGTCAATGGCGACGTCGGAGAAATAACCTTTCTTGCGCATCAGGCCAATATGAATGTTGGGCATATAATGTTCGAAACCGGCGATGGTGTGCTGGATGTACCGTATGAAGATGATGACTTTGACTTCCTAAAGCTTGCGTACGCCTGTACTATTCATAAGAGTCAAGGCAGTGAGTATGCAACGGTAATCATGGTACTACTCCCCTCCCACCGTATAATGCTGCAGCGAAATCTTGTTTATACCGGCATAACCCGAGCAAAAAAGAAACTCATACTTGTCGGAAGCGAGAAAGCATTAGCTGAGGCGATACGTAATAATAAAGCGCTGGCAAGAAAAACCCTGCTGGCTTATCGTATCAGTAGACTACTGTTGGACGAATAAGACTCGGCATATAGATGACACATCAGCGGGATACTGAAGTATCCCGCTGATGTCTGCAATAAAAGCATAGTATTAGCCAGAATGATTTGATAGCGTTGCGACTGATGAAAAGTCAGCCGCAACGTTTTTTTGTGCCTGAATTACGTCTTGGGTATAAGCTCGGATATGTATTCAAGGCGGATATACTCCCAATCC